>Ga0180016_100019_pt1 | contig 109413 bp, 97 predicted proteins | sample KR46_M_MetaG_FD_129673 | JGI IMG/M metagenome (GOLD analysis project Ga0180016, IMG submission 129673) | Groundwater microbial communities from the Olkiluoto Island deep subsurface site, Finland - KR46_M_MetaG | ecosystem: Environmental > Aquatic > Deep subsurface > Groundwater | place: Finland... | reverse complement strand
GCGAACACCATACGGGCCCGCGGCATGTGAAAAAGCCGCATCAAAGGCCGGACACATGTCAGCACCCGACAACGCGCAAATATCGACTAAAGATTCCTCTTGCCAAACGGGCGTCTACACATGCTGCAGGGCCTGACGCCGCACTTCAAGCCGCTCGGCAACATCCGCCAGGCTCACCAGATCCGGCCGGACTTCGCGCAATGCCGTGCCCTTAGGGAGGTGTTTCAGAAGTGACCGGGCCACGGTGAGGATAACTGTCTCGGCGTCGTCCCCATCCACCTCGAGTTCAACGGCCAACAGGCGTGGATCGCCCGAACCGATGATCGCATCCTGATAACCAGCTTCAAAAACCGCATCGGAAAGCTCGAAAGCATCATGCTCACCGTCGGGAAGGGCAAAGACGAGCTCGAATTCAAACTTTTCTGCCATCATCATCCTCCTTCAGCGGGTTGGTGCATCCACGCACCTTGCCAATCAGCTTGGCGGCATGCGCTGCCGGGTTTTCCGGTGTCGAGTTGACCGACATCTGACAATATTGACCGCAGCGGCAGGCATCCGTTGGTCTTGGACATCTTAAAAGCCCCCAGGCATGCCCTTTGCCCTTGCGCCTGACGATCGTCCAGCCAAGGTCTTCGGCAGCCTGCAGCGCCGCCTCGACCTCTTTCTTGGGATGTCTGTCGCGTGACAAGATCTAAGCCTCATGCCTTAAATTGTCAAATGACAAGATAAGTGGTTTGCCCCCATATGGAATTCTCCCTACCGCACCAGTTCGAACCAGCCGTCCTCGTCCATGGTCCGGACCCCGAGTTCCTGCGCCTTGGCGAGCTTCGAGCCGGCGCCCGGGCCGGCGACGAGGATGTCGGTTTTCTTCGACACCGAGCCGGCGACCTTGGCGCCGAGCCGCTCGGCCATAGCCTTGGCTTCGTCGCGGGTCATTTTCTCGAGGCTGCCGGTGAAGACCACCGTGAGACCGGCGACGGGGGAATCCTGGGAGGGCTTTTCGGCCTCCTGGATGGTGAGTTCCGCGACGAGCGCGTCGACCATGGCGATGTTGTGTGGCTCGCCGAAGAAGCGGCCGACGGCTTCCACCACCGCGGGCCCGATGTCGTCGAGCGCGTCCATCTCCTCGGCCGACGCCTTGTCGCCAGCGGCAATCGCCAGCGCTGCCTCGTGCAGCGACGCCCATGTGCCATAGGCACGCGCGAGCGTCTTGGCGGTCTGTTCGCCGACATGGCGGATGCCGAGGCCGAAGATCAGCCGGTCGAGCGCAATCTCGCGGCGCGCCTCGATGGCGTCGAACAGTTTCTGCGCCGAGGTCTCCCCGTAGCCATCGCGGTTTTTCAGCCGCTGCAGGCCGTTTGCCTCATCCCGCGCCTTCAGCGTGAAGATATCGGCCGGCTGGCGGATCGGCAGGCTCGGGTCGTCGTAGAAATACTCGATCTGCTTCTCGCCCAGGCCGTCGATGTCGAAGGCCTTGCGCGAGACGAAATGCTTGAGATGTTCCTTGCGCTGGAACGGGCAGGCAAATTCCCCCGAGCAGCGCCGCACCACGCCCTCGACGCCACTCGCTGTCTCCTCGCGGATCACCGGCGTCTTCAGCTCGCACGGACAGATCGTCGGGAACTCGAAGGGGACGGCATCGTCGGGTGAGAGAACCACGCCCAGCACCTGGGGTATGACATCGCCGGCGCGCTGGATCTGCACCGTGTCGCCGATCTTGATGCCCAGCCGAGCGATCTCCTCGGCATTGTGCAGCGTCGCGTTGGTCACCACCACGCCGCCCACGGTGATCGGCTCGAGCCGCGCCACCGGGGTGAGCGCGCCGGTGCGGCCGACCTGGATGTCGATGGCGGTCAGCCTTGTGGCTCCCTTCTCGGCCGGGAACTTGTGGGCGATCGCCCAGCGCGGGCTGCGCGAGCGGAACCCGAGCCGGCCCTGCAGGTCGAGCCGGTCGACCTTGTAGACCACGCCGTCGATGTCATAGGGCAGATCGGCGCGGGCGATCCCGATCTCGTTGTAATGGGCGATCAGCGCCTCGATGCTCTCCAGTCGCACGGTCAGCGGATTGACCGGAAAGCCCCAGGCCTTGAACATCTCGATCATGCCGTATTGCGTGTCGGCCGGCATGTCCGCCATCTCGCCCCAGGAATAGGCGAAGAACTTGAGCTTGCGGCTCGCCGTCACCGCGGCGTCGAGCTGCCTCAGCGACCCGGCCGCCGTGTTGCGCGGGTTGACATAAACCGGCTTGCCTTCGGCTTCCATGCGCGCGTTCAACGCCAGGAAATCCTCTTTGGCCATGTAGACCTCGCCGCGGATTTCGACCACCGGCGGCGCGCCTTTGGGCAGCCGGTTGGGGATCTCGGCGATGGTCTTCACGTTGGCGGTGACATTTTCGCCGGTCGTGCCGTCGCCCCTTGTGGCTGCGGTGACAAGCTCGCCGTCCTCGTAGCGGATCGACATCGACAGCCCGTCGATCTTCGGCTCGGCGGTAAACGCGATCGACTGGTCCGGCAGTTGCCCCAGGAACCGGTAGACCGAATGGACGAAGTCACGCACGTCTTCGTCGGAAAACGCGTTGTCGAGCGACAGCATCGGCACCCTGTGGGTGACCTTGCCGAACCCTTCGGCGACGGCCGCGCCGACCTTCTCCGAGGGCGAGTCCGCGAGCTTGAAGTGCGGAAACCGCTCCTCGATCTCCGCATTCCGGCGCTTGAGCGCATCATACTCGGCGTCCGGGATCAGCGGCGCGTCCTGGCCGTGATAGGCCTCGTCATGGCGGCCAATCTCGACCGCCAGCCGTTCGAGTTCGGCTTTGGCTTCCGGTTCCGAGAGTTCGGCTACGGACTTTGTCTCAAGGGTCATGTCTGGGGCTCCGGCAATCTGCCCCGTTTTAGACCGATTCAGCCAAATGAAAAGACGGGTTGGTCAATCAGCGGTTAGGGTTTGGGGCGTAAGATGAAAAGTCGCAGCATGTTTCTCGTCTGCGATGAAGGACTGTGGCCGGATGATTGTCAGCGCAAACGCATATTCCGTCAGCAAGCCGGTCACCGAACGGCCTGCCGCCATGGGCACGTCCTCGGCTACGGCGCAGACCGGTACCGCAAGCGAAGACGCGGGCCCCGATCCGCTGACGATGCTCGATGATTTCATGGAATCGGCCGCACTCAGCCGCAAGGCGTTTGCCGAGGACCGGCTCGACCATCTGAAGGAGCAGATGAACACGCTGGCGCTGTTCAACCTGGCGCCGGGGTTCCTGGTCGGTCACTCCGCGCGGATGGCCAAGGAGCTTGAAGCCGCGGCCACCGATTTCGCTTCCTCGTTCAAGACGCTGGCAGGTCTCGGCCGGCTCCCGGGCGGTGAACAAGCCGGATCGCAAGTCAATGGCCTCGCCGCGACTGACGACAAGACCCCGGCCATGTCCCCCGCCCTGCCCCTGGCCTATCTCGACATCCTGGGCGATGACGCGCCGGGCCGCTACCGGTTGAGCGAGCAGGATCTGGAGACGGCGGCAAGCTTCATGAGCACGGCGCATCATCTGCGCGGCGTGGTCGAGATGATGGCCGATGACGCCCGCGACAAGCCGGTCACGCGGTGGAACGCCGAGACCGCGCGCGACGCCACCTCCCGCGTCGTCGACATCATGGTCCGGCTCGAAGGCCCGTCGGCCTTCAACAAGGTCTATTGGTAGGCTCAGATTTCCGCCGCACCGGCCCAGACCGGGCAGCAGGCTTCACTCCGCCACGTCAAGGAGCCGGGCTGCAGCCGCCCGGGCTTCGTCGGTCACATGCTCGCCCGCCAACATCCGGGCGATTTCCTCGCGCCGCTGATCCGCGCCCATGGTGGAGACCCTCGTCGTGACCGTGAGCGAACCTGCCGCGGACGGTCCCTTGGCGATCAGCATATGCGTGGCCGCACGCGCAGCCACCTGCGGCGCGTGCGTCACTGAAAGCACCTGCACGCCCGAAGCCAGCCGCTTCAGGCGCTTGCCGATGGCGTCGGCCACGGCGCCGCCGACCCCGGTGTCGATCTCGTCAAAGACCAGCGTCGGCGCCGAACCGCGATCGGCCAGCGCCACCTTGATCGCCAGCAGGAATCGCGACAGCTCGCCGCCTGAGGCGACCTTCATGATCGGGCCCGGCCGCGAGCCCGGATTGGTGCGCACGTGAAAGGCGATGGCGTCGATGCCCGACGGCCCCGCATTGCCCGCATCGCTCAGCATCTCGACAATGAACTCGGCGCGTTCAAGCTTGAGCGCCGGAAGTTCCGCCATCACCGCACTTGTCAGCGCCTCGGCCGTCTCGTGCCGCCGCACGGAAAGCTGCCTTGCTGCCTCAAGGAACGCCGCTCTGGTCTCGCCGACCCGGGCCTCCATTGCCGCCAGCCGCTCCTCGCCGGCGTCGAGATCGCTGAGATCGTTCACCATCTGCGCCGCAAGCTCGGGCAGCGCCTCGACGGTGACATTGTATTTGCGTGCAGCGCCGCGCAGCGCGAACAGCCGCTCCTCGGTCTCTTCCAGGTCACGCGGGTTGAAATCGGCGGCCCTCAGCGCCGCCTCCACCGCGGACTGCGCGTCCGCCAGCGCATTGAGCACGGCATCGAGTGCTGCCACGGTCTCGTTCAGAAGCTCAGGCGCTTCCTGGGCCTTGCGTTCGAGCCGCCGCATCAGCCCGCTGATCACCGGCATCGGCGAACCCTGCCCGTTCAGGATCTCGTCGGCCTCGTTGATGTCGCTGGCGGTCTTCTCTGCCTTCATCATCAGCGAGCGGCGCTCGGCGAGATCCTCTTCCTCGCCTTCGATCGGGTGAAGTTTCTCCAGCTCCTCGACGGAGGAGCGCAGGAAATCGGCCTCCCGTCGCGCCGCCTCGACTTTCGCCCGGTGGGCTTTCAGCGCCCGTTCCGCTTCGCGCCAGGCCTCATAAAGCCGCCCGGTCTCGGCGGTGCGCCCGGTCAGGCCGCCGAAGGCATCGAGCAGCGACCGGTGTGCATCCGTCTCCACCAGCGCCCGGTCATCGTGCTGGCCGTGGATCTCGACGAGCTTGAGGCCCGCCTCGCGCATCAGCGCCACGCTCGCCGGCTGATCATTGAGGAACACGCGGGTTCGGCCATCGGCCGATTGCACCCGGCGGAACACCAGGTCGCCATCATCGTCGATGCCGTTGTCACGCAGCAGCAGCCGCGCCGGATGGTCGGTGGCCACGTCGAACACGGCGGTGACCTGGCCCTTGTCGGCGCCATGGCGCACGAGGCCGCCATCGCCGCGGCCGCCAAGCGCCAGCGAAAGTGAATCAAGCAGGATGGATTTGCCCGCGCCGGTTTCCCCGGTGAGGACCGAAAGTCCGGCGTCGAATTCGAGATCGAGCTTCTCGATCAGGACGATATCGCGAATCGACAGCTGAACCAGCATCGCCGCCCGCTTCAGGCGCCGACGAGGCGGGTCCCGGCGCGCGAAATCCAGGAGCCCTTGTTTTCCCTCGGCTCAAGGCCTTGGGTCCTCAGGAGCTTGTAGGAATCCGCATACCATTGGCTCTCGGGATAATTGTGCCCGAGCACGGCCGCCGCCGTCTGTGCTTCGCTTTCCAGCCCCATCGCATAATAGGTCTCGACAAGGCGCGCCAGCGCCTCCTCGATCTGACGGGTGTTAGGATACTGCTCGACCACCAGGCGGTAGCGGTTGGCCGCCGCCACATATTCCTTGCGCTCCTGGTAATAGCGCCCGACCTGCATTTCCTTGCCGGCCAGCTGGTCGCGCGCATAGCGCAGCTTGGACTGGCTGTCCTCGACATATTCGGAATCAGGATAGCGCTCGATCACTTCCGTAAAGGCGGCGATGGCGCGCGCCGATGTGCGCTGATCACGGGTTACCTCGGGGATCTGCCGGTAATAGGCAAGCCCGATGATGTATTGCGCATAGGCCGCATCCTCATCATTGGGATAAAGGCTGAGGTAGCGCGAGGCGGTGTTGATCGCCTCGGAATACTGGCCCTGGCGGTAATTGGTGAAGGCGCTCATCACCATCGCCCTGCGGGCATATTCGGAATAGGGATGCTGCTTGTCGACGGATTCGAACTTGCGGCCGGCCTCGGTCAACTGGCCAGCCTGAAGGTTGGCAAGGCCCTGATTGTAAAGCACGTCAGCAGGTTCGATGGACTGCGCATAGGCGGTGATGTCGATATCCGGATCGGATTGGCATCCGCTCACGAATGACGAAACGCCAGCCAGCCCGGCAACCAGGAACGCAACTCTCACCACGCGCCCGCGCCTGTCCTTGACCGAAGAAATCATCCTGCAAAACCTCTCAACTGCCGCGGAAGCCAACGCCCCGCGGAACCAGACACGCGTTTCTATCCGGAAATGCCCGAACTTCGCAACGTCATGAAGACGCTTTGCCGCAATTTTGTGGCAAACGCCCTATTCGAAAACAAGAGCGTAGGCCGGATTTGCGACGGATAACGGTGTTCAGGTGCTCAAACAGCCCAGGGTGCGAAGGCTGCGGCATTGACCGCCACCAATTCGCCGTGGCGAACCGTGTTGCGGCGGGCAGGCGCCTCGACCACTTCATAGGCCGACTGATCGGCGAGCAGCGCCCTGAGCGCCAGCGCATTGAGTTTGTGGCCGCCGCGATAGCTGCGGTAACAGCCGATGAACTGGGCGCCGGCAAGCGCCAGATCGCCCACGGCGTCAAGCGTCTTGTGACGGACGAACTCGTCGCGGAAGCGCAACCCTTCGACATTGATGACCTTGTCGTCGTCGCCGATCACCACGGAGTTCTCAAGCGACGATCCCAACGCATGGCCCGAGGCCCAGAGCCGCTCGACATCGCGCATGAAGCCGAAGGTGCGGGCGCGGGCCAGTTCGCGGCGGAATGTGTCGGCAGTGACCTCACCCTTCCAGGACTGGCGGCCGATCAGGGCAGAATCAAAATCAATGTCGATTTCAAAGCGGGTGCCGTTGTGCTGGGTGAATTCCGCCCAGGAACCGCCCATTTCGATGCGGACCGGCTTGATGACGCGCACGTAGCGGCGCTTGACCGCATGATTGACGAGGCCAGCCGTGTCGATCGCATCGATGAACACCGCGGCGCTGCCGTCCATGATCGGAACTTCGCTGCCATCCAGATCAATGCTGATATTGTCGACGCCGAGCGCATAAAGTGCAGCCATCAGATGTTCGACGGTGGCAACCGAGCGGTCCGGAGCCCTGCCCAGAAGCGTGCAAAGATCCGTGGAGCCAACCTGGGAGGAAACAGCGCGAACACTGATGATCTCGCCGGACGCGTGCTGGCGATTGAAAACGATACCGGTATCGGGATCGGCGGGATGGAATGAAATGGAGACGCTTTCACCGGAATGAACACCGATGCCGGATAACGAAATTGACCTCGAAATCGTGGTTTGAAGGCCTACTACATCGCTGCTCATAAGGTCCGCCGTTTCCCGCATGTTTTGGCACGACCCATAAAGGCCATGTTGTCCCCATTTGCCAGGAGCAACGCCACGTGTCCCCCACGTGATTGCCTGCCCCAACCCCTTGTCGTCGTCAGGCAAGATACGGCGATGGTTCCCAGTTTCCAAATCACGCTTTTTTTCCTTCTGTTACGATGCTGTAACACGTCTCGAAATCAAATACTCCATATTTAACAATTAGTTAACAATTCTGCATGGCGGCCGGTGAGCCGCCATGCCGGCAATGTTTCAACATGTTACCGCAAGATCACTTGCTCTGGCGGCGCAGGAAGGCGGGAATCTCGAGTTGTTCGTCCTCGTGACTCGCGCGTGCCTGCGGTGTCATTCTGCCCTGATCGTCGAGCAGTCCGCGGCGCGGCGCATAGACGCTGGCCTCGGGCGACAATGGACGCCGGGCCTGCGGCGCCGGGCCGGCCTGTACGGCCTGAACCGGTTCGTCCTCTTCGCGGCGTCCGAGCGAGTTCGACAGCCGCTTGAGCAACCCCATCGGACCGCGCTCATCGGCATGGCCTTGCGGCTGGGCGCGATGCTCCATCTCGGCCTGGACCACCGGCGGGAAGTCCTCGACGCGCGGCATGCGCATCGGCTCTGGCTCGGTCCGCAGGGCCGGCGCATGTGCGGCAGGCTGCTGCGGCGCAGGCATGGCCGGGCGCTGCGGTGCGGTCATAGCCGGCTGCTGCGGCGCCGCCATCTCGCCATTGCCGGCAAACAGGCGGCTTTGCGGTTGAAAGCCGGGTTGCGCGGCGACGTCGGTGGGAGCCTGGCTCTTGGCGGCAAGGTCCATCCTGGTTGCGATGTCGAGTTCGCGCTCCAGTTCGGCTTCCGCCGTCAGGATGGTTTCAGCCACCGGATCCTTGGCGACGGGCGCCATGGACGGCTGGGCCGCGGGCGCCTGTGCCGGACGCGCGGCCTGTGCGGCTTGCGGCTGCGCGTTGGCGGCAGGACGCGCAGCAGGGCGCGGCGCGGTCATCATCGGGCGATGCTCGACAGCGCCTTCGACACGGTCGATGCCGGTGGCCACAACCGAGACGCGGATCAGGCCTTCGAGCGCTTCGTCGAAGGTTGCACCCAGAATGATGTTGGCGTCGGCGTCGACTTCCTCGCGGATGCGGGTCGCCGCCTCGTCAACTTCGAACAGCGTCATGTCGCGGCCGCCGGTGATCGAGATCAGCAGGCCCTGCGCGCCCTTCATCGTGGTTTCATCAAGCAGCGGATTGGCGATCGCGGCTTCGGCTGCGGCCATCGCGCGGCCCTCGCCCGATGCCTCGCCGGTGCCCATCATGGCCCGGCCCATCTCGCGCATCACCGAACGGACGTCGGCGAAGTCGAGGTTGATCAGGCCTTCCTTGACCATCAGGTCGGTGATGCAGGCGACGCCCGAGTAAAGCACCTGGTCGGCCATCGCGAAGGCGTCGGCGAAGGTGGTCTTGTCATTGGCGATGCGAAACAGGTTCTGGTTGGGAATGACGATCAGCGTGTCAACGCATTTCTGCAATTCCTCGATACCGGCCTCGGCCAGACGCATGCGGCGCTGACCTTCGAAATGGAACGGCTTGGTGACCACGCCGACGGTCAGGATGCCCTTGTTGCGGGCGGCCTGGGCGACAACGGGTGCGGCGCCGGTACCTGTGCCGCCGCCCATGCCGGCGGTGACGAAGCACATATGCGTGCTGTTGAGATGATCAAGGATCTCGTCGATGCATTCCTCGGCGGCCGCGCGGCCGACTTCCGGCTGCGACCCTGCGCCAAGTCCTTCGGTCACCGCAGCGCCAAGCTGGATGATCCGTTCGGCCTTGGACATGGTCAGCGCCTGGGCGTCCGTGTTGGCGACAACGAAGTCGACGCCCTGGAGCCCTGCATTGATCATGTTGTTGACGGCATTGCCGCCGCCTCCGCCAACGCCGAACACCGTGATGCGCGGCTTCAGCTCGGTGATGTCCGGCTTCTGCAAATTGATGGTCATGGCACCCGTTCCTTCCTTGTCGCATGGCCGCACCGCCGCGTGGGCCAATCTGGTAAATTCAAAAGCTCTCTTTGAGCCACTGTCCCATGCGGGACAGGCGTCCGCCTGCGCCGGCCATGGCGGCAAAGCCGCCCTCGCCAGAGCCATGTGATTCGAGATGGGCGACCTGCGGATAAATCATCAGGCCCACCGCCGTGGAGAATGCCGGCCCCTTGGCCGCCGCCGGCAGTCCGGAGACCCCCAGCGGCCGGCCGATCCGCACATTGCGCGCAAGTATCCGTCGTGCCGATTCGGACAGGCCGGTCAGCTGGCTTGCGCCGCCGGTCAGCACGATGCGCTTGCCGACAAGCGACGAGTAGCCCGACTGCTGGATGCGGTCGCGCAGCATTTCCAGTGTTTCCTCGACCCGGGCGCGCACGATGCGCGAGACCAGGCCGCGCGGCACATGGGTCGGCAGGTCACGCTCGTCCTCGCCGATCGGCGGGATCGAGATCACGTCACGGTCCTCGCCGGCCTGCGGCAGGGCCGAGCCGTGCACCACCTTGATGCGCTCGGCGTCGTCGAGCCGTGTCGACAGCCCGCGCGCCAGATCCATGGTCACATGCTGGCCGCCAAGCGCGATCGCATCGGCATGCACCAGCTTGCCTTCGGAGAACACCGAGATCGTGGTGGTGCCGCCACCCATGTCGATGGTGGCGCAGCCCATTTCGGCCTCGTCGGAAACCAGCGCCGCAAGCCCGGAGGCATAAGGCGTCGCCACCATGGCCTCGACGGTGAGGTGGGCGCGATTGATCGACAATTCGAGATTCCTGAGCGGTGCGCGATCAGCCGTCAGCACATGCATGTCGACGCCCAGAAGGTCGCCATACATGCCGGCCGGATCAGAGATGCCGCGCTCGCCATCGAGCGTATAGCTCGACGGCAGCGAGTGCAGGATGGCGCGCTCGTTGAGTTGGCTCTGCCGTGTCGCCGCGTTGACCACCTTGGCCAGATCGCCCGAGGCGATCTCGTGGCCGCCCAGATTGACCGAGGAAGAATGGGTTTCGCTTTTCAGCCGACCGGCGGTGACGTTGACGATCAGGCTTTCGACAGTGACGCCGGCCATGCGCTCGGCGCCATCGACGGCCAGGCGCACCGAATTCTCCACCGCATCCATGTCGGAAATCACGCCGGCCTTGAGACCGCGGGATTTCTGGTGACCAAGCCCGATGATCTCGATCTTGTGGGTGCGGCCGGACAAAATTTCGCTGCCTTCAACCGGGGTCAGGCGGCCGATCATGCAGACCACCTTGGACGAGCCGATGTCGAGCACGGTGACGATGCTGACCCGCTTGGTCGACAGCGGCTTGAGCCGGGGCAGCACGGATGAGGGGCGGAACAGGCTCACGTCTTCTTCTCCGCCTTGATCGCCTTCGCCCGCGCCTCAAGGGCTTCCTTGCGGCGTTCGAAAGAAGCTTCGGAGAGCCTGAGCGTTATCCGGTCTTCAAGCCTCAGATCGACGGCGGTGATATCGCGCGACAGCACGTCCCGGCCGGCATCGAATTGTGCGAACCGCTCCAGCGCCGAACCGATATTGTCTTCAGGCAGGCTCAGCGTCACGCCATTGTCGAGGCGGAGATCCCAGCGCCTGTCGGCGATGCGGATGGCGGCCTTCACCCGGGCGCGCAGATCGGGATGAAACAGCAGCCGGGCTTCGAGCTCATCGGCGGCGCGATCGGCTCCGAACCCGACATAAAGCGGCAGATCGGCGTGACGGGCGCCGGTGAGCGGCGCAATCACCGCGCCGCGCGCATCAATCAGCGACAGCATGTCGCCATGCTGCCAGATGCCGACCGGTTCGCGCTCGATGAGCGAGACCGACAGGCCGCGCGGATAGATTTTCTGCACCCGCGCATCGGTGACCCAGGGCAGCTGCAACAGCTTTTCGCGCGCCGCATGGGCGTCGATGGCAACCACCGATGTGGTGCCGTCAAGTCCGAGCTGCTGCAGGATATCGATGTCGGAAGTCTCTTTGTTGCCGCTGACCTGGACGTCCTCCAGCGCGAAGCCCGCGCCGGTGGTGACAGCTTGCGTGACTGCGAGGGTGTGGCCTCCAAGCGCCATGCCGTAAAAGCCGGTGGCGGCGAGGAAGGCACAGGCCGCGACGGAGCCAGCATGCGGACGGATATCGACGCGGCCCGTTGCAAGGGCCGCGAAATAGCGGGCGGGACGGCGCAGAAAACGCGGCAGAACGAAAGCGCCCGGGAACGCTTCGCGTCCGGACGCCGTCACCGCTTGAGCGGCTCTGCCTTGGTTTTCCGTCATCGGCGACACGAAGCGTCCTCCACCATCCAACTGACAAATTCTTCGAACGAATGCCCCGCCTGCAGGGCCATTTCGGGCGCCAAGGATGTCGGTGTCATGCCGGGCTGGGTGTTGATTTCGAGCCAGATGACCTCCCCATTCTCGGAGAAACGGTCGTCATAGCGGAAATCGGACCTGCTCACGCCGCGACAACCGATCGCTTGATGCGCCTTCAAAGCCAACCTACGTATTTTTTGGTAAACAATTGGTGAAATTTCCGCCGGGCAAACGTGTTTCGAGCCTCCGGGGACATATTTGGAGTCATAATCATAGAAGCTGTGTCCTTGCGGCACGATCTCGGTGACCGCCAGCGCCACGTCGCCCATGATGGTGCAGGTGAGTTCGCGTCCGGCGATGAAGCGCTCGACCATCACCGCGTCTCCATATTTCCACTCGTTGGAGGTGATCACCTGCGGCGGATGGCTCTGGTTCTCCTGGACGATGACGACGCCGAAGCTCGAGCCTTCATTCACCGGCTTGACCACATAGGGCGGCGTCATCGGATGCGCCGAGGTGAACTCGTGCCGGTTCATCACCTTCGATTCCGCCACCGGGATGCCCACTGCCTTGGCGACGATCTTGGAGAGCCGCTTGTCCATGGCGAGCGCGGAAGCCGTGACGCCGGAATGGGTGTAGGGAATTCCAAGATATTCGAGGATGCCCTGGATGGTGCCATCCTCGCCATAAGGCCCGTGCAGCGCATTGAAGGCGACATCGGGCCTGAGCTCGCTGAGCACCGCGGCGATATCCTTGCCGACATCGACGCGGGTGACCCGGTAGCCGGCGTTCTCCAGCGCATCGGCGCAGGGCTTGCCCGACGCGAGGCTCACCGGCCGTTCCGAGGAAAACCCGCCCATCAGCACGGCCACATGTTTCTTTGGTGTGTCGGAAGTCATTCAGTCCCTCGTCTCGCCACGTTCGCACGCACCCACTTGCCGCCGTCGGTCCGCGCGCCCTGCCATCCGGCTTTCGTCAAAAATTGCCGGGTTGGGCAAGTTACAGTCCAGAATACAGGTCGAAGGTTGCGCCAAGCCATCCAGATGCATGCCGCACAGGCGATTGCGGCGCTTTTCCGGATCATGTGCAAAGCACTGCCCCAAGCCGGAGCCCCCACCCGGCCCGCGCCAAGCGATCGCAGAATCCTTCAGCCACAATTCCTTTACTGAGAGAGCACACGCAAGGTGAAGTTGCCAAATGCGGGAAAGTTCCTTTCACGCGACAGATCTTCGCCCTGGCGGCTTGCGGGATAGAAGGTCTCAAGTCTCTGCATTCCGGTCAACAAATACAGCCGCTGACAAGTTACACCATCCTGGCAAAACAAAGGCAGACACGATGGAGGCTCATCCACCTGAGCACCGCTAAAACACACATTCAAATCATTACCAATTATTTATCAATTACTGCCAGATTTGGAGGATGGCAGACAAGGACAAGGACGCCGGTTACTGAACCATCAGGCACGCACTTTCAGCTTCATGGACAATATTCCGCAAATTACATGAACGGTATGCGCGGCCTCTCAATGCTCGTTCGGGATAGGTAATCTCATGGCTTCCAGCAACTGGATCGAAAAACTCAAATCACCGTCCGATCCAATCCGAAATCAAGCTATTTCAAATGCCTATATTCCAATTATCAGCTCCATTCTTGTGCCTGGATGTATCTACTATTGCTACATAACCTGGAGCCATTGGCAGGACGAAAGAGGTCTGTACCTTGCCATGCTTGCGTCCATCAGTTCCATCACGGCCTTGAGCTACTACCTGCTCAGACAGCATGTGCTTGCCAGGAAATCAATCTCGCTGGGCAGGCTCGAACTGACAGGTCTGTTCATCAACCTGTTGGTGTATTTCAACGTATTGAGTTACCTGCTGCTTCACTTCGAGCAGTCAAAGCTCATCTATTTCGCACTTATGGCGGTCATTTTTTCAACGACCGGCGTCACCCTCAGGGTCACGATTTTCAGCGTTTTCCTGTCACTGGCGACGCTTACTGGTTCGCCTCCAGTCTCCCGCCTGAACTGTTCACACAGTATGTCTCCATTGGCGTCGCCACCGCCTTCGCCTCCTTCAGCATGGCTACACTGCTGAGAAAGGCAATTCTTCGGCAGATTGACGCTCGTCTGCTGGCCGACAAACTGGCGGCCGGGGCCCAGCGGCTCGCCAATACCGACATGCTGACGGGCGTCCCGAACCGGCGCGCCATTTTTCAGAAAATCGACTACCTCGTCGAGCAACGCCGGCCATTCTGGATGGGCATCGTAGACCTCGATGGCTTCAAGACGATCAATGATGTGTACGGCCATATCATCGGCGACACTCTGCTGTGCGCCGTTGTCGAGCGCGCCGCCAACCTCAACGTCGAGGGCGTCACGTTTGGACGTATCGGCGGTGATGAATTCGTGATCATTGTGCCTGGAAATTTTAGTGAAGAGAAGGTCAGGCAGCTTGGCGACAATGCCATCAAGGCAATCAGCCTTCCCTACTCCATAGAACTCATGGAACTGGCCGTCGGCGTTTCTGCCGGATTTTCCCATTTCCCGAGCATGGGGTCTTCACGTGCTCAGCTTTACGAAAAAGCCGATTTCGCACTCTACAAGGCCAAGAAGCATCACCGCGGCCAGTGCATCCTGTTTGACACGGCTGAAGACGATGAAATGAAACAGGCCATCCAAATCGAACGCGCATTGCGCGAAGGCGATCTCGAGACCGAGCTGTTTCTTCTGTTTCAACCGCAATACTCACCTGGCATGCAACGTGTTGTCGGCTTTGAAGCCCTTGCACGCTGGCAAAGCCCGAAGCTCGGTCTCGTGCGCCCCGACCTTTTCATCCGCGCGGCGGAACGCTCGGGCCATATCCGCAAAGTCACGGACATCCTGTTCAGAAAGGGGCTTGCCACACTGGCGACGTGGCCCCTGGACATCAGCCTCTCCTTCAACCTTTCGGGCAAGGACATATCGGACCGGTTGTTCATTCTGTCCTTGCTGGGTCAGATCATGCGATCCGGCATTTCACCAAGCCGTATCGAATTCGAGATTACCGAAACAGCGGTCATGTCGGACATCAATACCTCGAGGACCATGCTTGCCGCCCTGCGGGGCAGCGGATGCAAGGTCGCTCTCGACGATTTCGGATCCGGATATTCAAGTTTCGAGTATCTCGATCAGCTGCCGCTGGACAAGGTCAAGATCGACAGGAGCTTCATCCGCAAGGTCCCCCACAGCACGACATCGAAGGAAATCGTTTCCGGCATCATCGGTCTGTGCAGAAAGCTCGATCTGCGATGCGTTCTCGAAGGCGTTGAAACGGAAGACGAGATGGAAATCCTTGCCAAGCTTCAGCCCGACCTGATTCAGGGATATCTTTACGGCAGGCCCATGCACGCAGAGGACGCCATGCGAATGATACTGGATCAGGATACCCGGCTTTCCGAGCTATCTTCGCCCGTCAAGAGAGGTTGATTCGAACCGGTTCCGTCCACTGGCAGACGAGGGACTGCTTGCGGGTCAACCGGAATCTGTGACATCTGATGGCCTTGCATTCCGCGCACAGTCATGCGCACGGGCATCTGTCAGGAGCGTCGCCGCCATGTCCCCCACCCCGATGAATCCAGCCTGGAAAAACACGCCCTCGGGCAAGCTGCGCGCCCGGGGGCTTGGCCTGCCGTTCGAGGGGATCTGCGGGCCGCACAATGCGATCACCGATGTGGCGGGCGTCAGCGTCGGATATGCGACCCTCATTGCGGGCGACGGTGCGCTGGTTCAGGGCAAGGGTCCGGTGCGCACCGGGGTGACGGCAATTCTGCCGCGGCCGGTCGAGACAATCCACGAGCCGCTGTTCGCCGGCTTCTTCAGCCTCAACGGCAATGGCGAGCTGAGCGGCACGCATTACATTGAGGAGACCGGCAAGTTCGGGCTGCCGATCACCATCACCAACACCCATTCCTGCGGCATTGCCCGCGACGCCACCATCCGCTGGGCGGTGGATGCGCTGGCCGAGCGCTACCATGACGATTTCGCACTGCCGGTGGCGGCCGAAACCTATGACGGGTTCCTGAACGACATCAACGGCTTTCATGTCGAGGCCCGGCACGTGATCGAGGCGATCGACGCGGCCCATGGCGGACCGATCGAGGAAGGCAGCATCGGCGGCGGAACCGGCATGAAATGCTTCGGTTTCAAGGCCGGCTCCGGAACGGCCTCGCGGCGCATTGGCTTTGGCGGCGAAGAATTCACCACCGGTGTGTTCGTGCAGGCCAATTTCGGCACGCGCCGGCATCTGACCGTGCTTGGAAAGACCATCGGCGCCGATCCCGACCTGCCGCAGATGCAAAGCGGCGCGCCGGACAAGGAACTGAGCTCGATCATCGTCATCATCGCCACCGACGCGCCGTTTCTGCCGTATCAGCTGAAGCGGCTGGCGCGGCGCGCCACATTTGGGATCGGTCGGACCGGCGGCATGGCCAATCACGGCTCGGGCGACCTGTTCCTGGCGTTCTCCAGCGCCAATAGCGATTTCGACTCCGGCGCCGTCCGCACCGTGCGCTTTGTGCCGGATGAAGACATGGACCCGTTCTTCGAGGCCGTGGTGCAGGCCACCGAAGAAGCCATCCTCAATGCGATGATTGCCAATGAGGCGATGACCGGGCGGGACGGGAACTTCGCGCCGGCGCTGCCGCATGATGCGGTCAGGCGGGCGTTGGGACTGGCGGAATGATCCGCAGGTCCAAAGCTCCTGTTTCAGTTTCTGGATGAGTGTACGACAGGATCAGACTGGACACTCTTGCGAGGTGGCGAAGCGGAGTCATAGGACAGCACGATGCGGTTGCGTCCACCTTCCTTGGCGTCATAAAGCGCCTTGTCGGCGCGCGAAAAGATATCGGCGAACTCCTGTCCCGGAAAGGCCCGGGTGATGCCGCCGGAGACGGTGACGGAAAATGCCTCGCCATCAACCTCGGTGCGCATCTGAGCGATCCTGTGGCGGGCAATCTCGCCAAGGGCAGCGAATTCGGCGAAATCCATGTCCGAACTGCACACCGCGAACTCCTCGCCGCCGATGCGCGCGCAAACCCCTCGCCCGGCAAAGACCGATGTCAGCATGTTGGCGACCTTGACGATCACCTCATCGCCAACCGCGTGCCCGTATTTGTCGTTGACCATCTTGAAGCGGTCGATATCGACAATCAGCAAGGTTTTTTCCCGGTTGCATTGGTCGAACTGTTCCATAAATGCCCGGCGGTTGGCCAGTCCCGACAGCATGTCGGTGCGGCTCAAATGTTCCAGCTCAGCGCGCGACACGCCGAGATCATAGATGGCAAAACCAAGAACCACATAGACGGCAAGAGCGACGGAAAAGGCAATGGTTGGCGTCAGCACCGTGGCGGCGATCAACCCGGCTTGCAGCGTGTAGGGCAGCAAATCGACCTGATACATGATCCAATGGGCGATCAGATTGATGCCATAGGCGAGCACCGCGATCTTGCACGCCATCCCGATCGCCTTGCGCCAGACATGGCGACGCGAATCAAACTCGCCCAGTGTCAGCTGCCTGATGATCCAATCACGGGCCATGCCCACAATGTACGCGTTCCAGTCCATATGGCGTTTATTAGAGAGTTCGGATTAAGAATGTGCTGTCATTGCCCGTGCAGGATCTTGCCGTTTCCGGCAAAGCGGTGGATTGAGGCCTAAAGCGGATAACTCGGTGAATTTCGAGTAAACGTGTGGGTGAGTCCGGTCAGATCAGACCGAAAGATATAAGCCCTGCTCAGGCCGCATGTGTCTTCGCAACCGGCAGATCAGCCGGTTCCGCGTCACATGCGTGATCATCGGTCGGGTATGAAACGGAGATCCGGTCGCGGCCGGCGGCCTTGGCGGCATAAAGCGCCTTGTCAGCGCGCGAAAAACTCTCGCCGAATTTCTGCTCCGCCCGCGCCCGGGCGATGCCGCCGGAGACGGTGATTCCAAACGCGCCCGCATCGGCGCTGATTTGCAGTCGGGAGATCCGCACCCGGGCGATCTCGGCCAGCGCGGCGAATTCTGCGAACGCGATATCGGAACTGAACACGGCGAATTCCTCGCCGCCGATGCGCGCGCACAGGCAGCGCTCTCCGAAAACGGCCGACAGTATTGTCGCGACCTCGGCAATCGCCGCATCGCCGCTGGAGTGCCCGTGGGTATCGTTGATCGTCTTGAAACGATCAATGTCAAAGACCACCAAGGTCTTGTCCAGTTCGCATTTATCGAACGCATCCTGGAAAGCCCGCCGGTTGGCGAGCCCTGACAGCATGTCGGTGCGGCTCAGCCGTTCAAGCTCCGCGCGCGACACGCCAAGATCATGAATCGCGAAGCCGACCGCCATGTAGGAGCCGACCGCGAGAATAAAGGTGATGGGCGGCGTCAGAAGCGTGGCGACAATCAGCGCCTCACCCAGGCTGTAGGGCAGCAGGCCAAGTCCATGGATCAGAAAATGCGCCGCGAGATTGAGACAATAGGCGAGCAACGAGACCTTGACCCCGACCCAGACCGACTTGCGGCAAACATCCCGGTAGGAGCGGAACTCCCCGAGCATCAACTGTTTGACAATCCAGTTTCGGGTCACGCCGACCATGAATACACTCCAAATCACGTTGAGCATGGTAGGTCGAGCGAATTAAGATTGTCCTGCCATAGGCCCCGCAGGATCCTGCCAGTCCCCGCGAAGAAGATAATTCAGGTTTGAAACAGATTGCATGGTTAATGCCGGGTTAGCGGGTCTGGTCATCTGCCACGCGGCTAAACTGCATGATCCAGTTTGTTTCCCAGCTTAACCCGCCGTCCGAAGAGAATGCCTGTTCCCAGCGGCACGAATCTGTCGCAAGGCTGACCCAGTTGAAGCGGACCTTGATCGGGCGGCCCTCGAAGCTGTCATCAGCCAGAAAGGTGCCGACGCCATTCGCGAATCGTCCCACCACCGGCACGTCGAGATGGTGCGGGTTGCGCTGATCGAGCCACCAGATCGCCCATACTTCCGCGGCCCGGTCATAGGAGCGCAACGCAACGGCCCGGTAGGCGCCGCCCGGAAAATCGATCCAATTGTCCTCTATATTGCCGTTGCCCCCAAGCACAGGGCGCGTCGAGCTGGTCCCGTCGAACTCCTCCCATTCGTCGCTTCCCTTCAGTCGCACAGTGAGACGGCGGTGGCGAACCTTCCAGTCGCCGTAGACGAAATCGAAATCATGGCATGCAGTGTCAGACATCGCTGGCTCCCGGATGTTCCGCGCAGGAGGCTGTCTCCCAAGCTTTCACGCAATCGGTAGCACAGGAACAAACCAAAAACATTTGAATATATGTGCACGATCGCGCACTCGATTTGATGGCAATCGCACCGCGTGCTCTGCCCTCAATCGAATTCCTGGTATTGCGGCAGGGCGTCGGTGATCTCGAACCAGGGCGCCTTCGAGGCGACATGGATGTGGTGGGTCGGACGGATCGAGGGCGTATCGATCAGCACGCCGAGCGGCACATGGGCGTACTGGGCGTCGCGAACCTGGGAATAGAGCAGCGACCCGCAATGCCGGCAATGGGCGTCATGGGTGGTGGCGTCGCCATAAAGGAAGATGTCACCGGCGCCGGAGGTGACAGCGAGTTCGGCCCGCGCGATCCCGCCCATCGGCTTGAACGCCGAGCCGGTGGTGCGGCGGCATTTGCCGCAATGGCAGTTCATCGCATAGTCGAAGGCGTCGGCAACGGTGAAGCTGACCGCGCCGCACAGGCACCGGCCGGTCAGGGCTTTGGGTTTCGACGCTGTGGAACCTGCCTGCATCTGCCCCTCCCCCGAGGCGCGCTTGCTAAACCATCTGCCCCAGGAATTCCTGCACCACATGGCCGGGCTCGAACAGGCCGAGGCGCTTGATTTCCCATTCGAGCCTGATGCCCGAATGCTCCAGCACCCGGGCGCGCACGGTTTCGCCGAGATTTTCCAGCTCATAGCCCGAGGCCGTGCCGGTGTTGATCATGAAATTGCAGTGCAACGGCGACATCTGCGCGCCGCCAATGGTCAGCCCGCGGCAGCCGGCTTCGTCGATCACCTTCCAGGCCGAATGACCCTCGGGATTCTTGAAGGTAGAGCCGCCGGTCTTTTCGCGGATCGGCTGCACGGTCTCGCGGTGCTGCTGCACGGCGTCCATGGCGGCGCGGATCTCGGCCGGGTCACCGGGCGTGCCCTCCAACACGGCGCGGGTGAAGATGAGATCCTTTGACGCCGCGGAATTCCGGTAGGCGTAGCCCATCTCGGCATTCGAAAGCACATGGCGAACGCCCTTGCGGTCGAAGGCGTGAACCTCGACAACGCGCTCGCGGGTCTCCACGCCATTGGCGCCGGCATTCATCCTCAGCGCGCCGCCAATGGCGCCCGGAATGCCGTGATAGAAATGAAAGCCTGAAAGCCCGGTTTCGAGCGCCAGCGCCGCCACATGCTTGTCCGGACAGGCGGCGCCCGCCGAAAGCCGCGTGTCGGAGATCCGTTCGGCCTGGCCGAAGCCCTTGGCCGACAGCCGGATCACAACGCCGGGAATGCCGCCGTCACGCACCAGCAGATTGGAGCCGATGCCCACCGGCAAAACCGGGATCTCTTCGGGCAGCGCCGCGAGAAAGGCCGCCAGATCTTCCTCGTCGGCAGGCTGGAACAGCACTTCCGCCGGTCCGCCGGTGCGGAACCAGGTGATCTTCGACATCTCGGCATTGGGCGTCAGCCGACCGCGCACACCGTCAAGCTTGCCCTCAAGCGACGCAAGCAGCGTCTCGCCGTCAACCTGCAGGGGCTTCATGCGTCACCCCCGGGCTCCGGCGCGGGCTTGAGCGCATCGAGTTCCTTGGGCAACTGATTGGCCCATTGGGTGATGGTGCCCGCGCCCAGGCAAACGACGTAATCGCCCGGTCTGGCGATCTCGGCGATCAGAGGCGCCAGCGCCTCCGGGCCGTCGATCAGCCGTGCGTCGCGGTGGCCGCCGGCTTTCATGCTGGAGACCAGCGTTGCCGCATTGATGTCCTTGATCGGGTCCTCGCCGGCGGAATAGACCGGCGCGATGATCGCCGTGTTGGCATCGTTGAAACAGGTGGAGAAGTCGTCAAACAGGCTTTCGAGCCGCGTATAGCGGTGCGGCTGGGCCACCGCGATCACCCGGCCCTGGCAGGCATCGCGGGCAGCCGACAGCACGGCCTTGATCTCGACCGGGTGATGGCCGTAATCGTCAAAGATCTCGACCCCGTTCCAGGTTCCGGTGTGGGTGAAGCGGCGCTTGACCCCGCCGAATTGACCAAGGCCCTTGGCGATCTGTTCCGGCGTCAATCCCAGTTCATAGGCGACCGCGATGGCCGCCACCGCATTGGAGACATTGTGCCTGCCCGGCATCGGCAGCCTGAGGTCCTTGAGCTCGACCACGGCCCCGGTCTTGCGGCTGTGGATCACCACGTCGAACACAGACACCGGCCCGTCCATGCGGTGGTTGGAATAGCGCACATCCGATTGCGGATTGGCGCCATAGGTGATCACCCGCCGGTCCTCGATGCGGCTGACCAGCGCCTGAACTTCCGGATGGTCGAGGCACATCACGCCGAAGCCATAGAATGGAACGTTCTCGACGAAGTGCCGGAACGCCGTGCGCACCGCGTCGAAGGTGCCGTAATGGTCGAGATGCTCGGGATCGATATTGGTCACGACGGCGATGTCGGCGGGGAGCTTGAGGAAGGTGCCGTCGCTCTCGTCGGCCTCCACCACCATCCACTCGCCCTCGCCCATGCGCGCATTGGTGCCATAGGCGTTGATGATGCCGCCATTGATCACGGTCGGGTCGAGCCCGCCGGCCTCGAGCAGCGTCGCCACCATCGAGGTCGTGGTGGTCTTGCCATGGGTGCCGCCAATGGCGATGGCATTGCGGAAGCGCATCAGCTCGGCCAGCATCTCGGCGCGGCGCACCACCGGGATCAGACGCTCCCGCGCCGCCACCAGTTCGGGATTGTTCTTCTTGATCGCGGTCGAGACCACCACCACTTCGGCAGCACCCAGATTGGCGGCGGAATGGCCGATATGCACCTCGATGCCCTTGTCGCGCAGCCTTTGCACATTGGCGCTGTCGGACTGGTCCGAGCCCTGCACCTTGTAGCCGAGATTGTTGAGCACCTCGGCAATGCCGCTCATGCCGATGCCGCCAATGCCGATAAAATGGACAAGGCCGATGGTTTGCGGCATTTTCATGCGGGACTGCTCCTGAATTGCTCGATGCTGACGCCCTCCGCAATAGCTTCTGCCAGATTGGCAAGCAAGCGCGCGGCGTCGGGTTTTCCCGTGGCCTGGGCTGCGGCGGCGGTGGCGGCAAGCCCTGCGGGATCATTCATCCGGTCGGTAATCATCTCCGCAAGAAGCTGCGGATTGAGCTCGGATTGCTTGACGACGCTGGCCCCGCCCTGATCCATCAGCGCCTGCGCGTTCGCCGCCTGATCATGATCGAGCGCGTAAGGGTACGGCACCAGAATGGCCGAGCGGCCGATCACCGCGATTTCTGAGACGGTCGAGGCGCCCGACCGCGAGATCACCAGATGCGCCGCACCGATGCGCGCCGCCATATCGGTGAAGAACGGCGAGACCTCGGCCTTCACCCCCATTTCCTCGAGCCGCGCCCGGACATGCGGTTCGTCCTCTGGACGGGCCTGCTGGGTCAGCTCCAGCCGCGCTCGCAGCGCATCCGGCAGCAGCCCGATGGCCGACGGAATCGCGTCGGAAAAGAACTGCGCACCCTGGCTGCCGCCGAACACCACCAGCCGGAACGGCTCGCCTTCCAGTGACGGGACATAGGGAATGGCCGCCGCGGCAATGACTTCGGGGCGCACCGGGTTTCCGGTGATCACGGTCTTGTCCGCATGTCTTCCCCTGCCCTCGGGCAGGAAGCCGCCGGCGATCACCTTGACGCGCGAGGCCAGCGCCTTGTTGGCGCGGCCCATCACCGCGTTCTGTTCGTGCAGCATGGTCGGCAACCCGGCATTCGACGCTGCCAGCAGCGGCGGAATGGTGGGGTAACCGCCGAAGCCGATCACCGCATCGGGCCTGATCTTGCGCAACAGCCTGCCGGCTTCGCGCACGCCCTGAAACAGCGTCCACAAGGACTGGATCACCTTGACCGGGTTTTTCGAGCCGATGGTGGCTGAGCGGACCATGTGAACTTCGGACGCGGGAAATTTTCCCGCAAAGCGTTCTGCGCGGCTGTCGGTGACCAGATGCACGCGGTGGCCGCGAGCGATCAGTTCATGCGCCAGGGCTTCGGCCGGGAACAGGTGTCCCCCGGTGCCGCCGGCTGCCAGCAGGAAGAGTTTGCTTGTGGCCATGGCGCTATTCCGCCGCCACGCTTGCCGGCTGCCGGTAGATGGTGCGGGGCTTGGCCCGACTTTCAGGCCTGCGCCGTGTCAGCGCCAGCATGAAGCCCGCGGTGATCGCCACCGCGATCATCGACGAGCCGCCATAGGAAATCAGCGGCAGGGTCATGCCCTTGGCCGGCAGCAACTGGAGATTGACGCCGATATTGATGAAGGACTGAAACCCGATCAGCAGCGCCAGGCCCGCCACCGACAGCCGGGTGAAATCATCCTGCTCGCGGCCGGCGCGAACCAGCCCGCGAATGACAATGAAGCCGAACAGGGCCACCAGCACCATGCAGAAGACGATGCCGAATTCCTCCGCCGCGACGGAGAACACGAAATCGGTGTGGCTGTCGGGCAGGATGCGCTTGATGGTGCCCTCGCCCGGGCCCTGGCCGAACCAGTCGCCGCGAATGATCGCCTCGCGGGCAGTGTCGACCTGGAAACTGTCGCCTTCGCCGAACAGAAAGCCGTTGATGCGGTCGGCGACGTGCGGGAACATGAAGTAGGCTGAAAACGCACCGGCCGTGGCGGCCCCGCCCAGAAGCACGATCCAGAACCATGACATGCCCGCCATGAAGAACATGCCGCCCCAGATCGCTGCCGTCAGCATGGTCTGGCCCAGGTCGGGCTGGGCCACCAGCAGCGCTGCGACAATGCCGAACAGGATGATGGCGAACAGGTTGCCGGGGATTTCGGGATGGCGCGAGCGCTCGGAAAACAGCCAGGCACAGATGATGACGAAGGCCGGCTTCATGAACTCGGACGGCTGAACCGAGATGCCAAGGATCGAAATCCAGCGCCGCGAGCCCTTGATCTCGACGCCGAAAAACAGCGCCAGCACCATCATCGCGATCGAGCCGGCCAGCAGGACCAGCGCCACGCGCCGCACCTGCCGCGGCGAGAGGAACGAGACCCCGATCATCACGATGAGCGCCGGCAGCAGGAAGATCCCGTGACGGGTGACGAAATGAAAGCTGTCGAGGCCGAGCCGTTCGGCAACCGCCGGGCTCGCTGCAAACGACATCATAAGGCCGATGCCCATAAGCCCGATGAAGGTTGCAAGAAACAGGCGGTCAATGGTCCAGAACCAGTCGGCGACCGGCCCGCGTTCTACCCGGCTAACCATGCTGTTCTTCCTTGTTTTGGACATCGATGAGCATGTGACTATCATCCAGAGCCGACACCAGGCTTACGAAGGCGTCGCCGCGAACCTCGAAATTGCGGTACTGGTCGAAGCTCGCGCAAGCCGGCGACAACAGCACCACCGGCATCTCCGCCGCATCCTCGGCCGCATCCCTGGCCGCTGCCAAAACCGCGTTGTCGAGCGTGCCGGATATCTCGAACGGCGCATGCGCGCCGATCGTCGCCGCAAACCCCGCCGCCGCTTCGCCAATCAGATAGGCCTTGGCGACGCGGTCAAAAAAGGGCTCGAGGGCTGCGATCCCGCCCTCCTTGGGCAATCCGCCGGCGATCCAGTAGATCCGCTCATAGCTGTTGAGCGCAGGGGCCGCAGCTTCTGCGTTAGTGGCCTTGGAGTCGTTTATGAAGATCACGCGGCCCTTCTTCGCCACCGGCTGCATCCGGTGCCTGAGACCCGGAAAGCTCGCAAGCCCGGCGCGGATCTCGTCATCGCTCAGCCCCGCCGTCCGGCAGGCTGCGATGGCCGCGGCGGCGTTTTGCGCATTGTGCGTACCACGCAGTGTGGTGATGGCGCTCAAATCCGCCAGATCGATGACCACGCCATCCTTTGCCTGACGGATCATCGAACCCTCGGCGAACAATCCATCGGTGAGCCCATGATCCTTGGAGATGCGCTCGACAGTCCCGCCTCCGGCTTCCAGCCTCGCGGCAATGCCGCGGCACCAGTCGTCATCATCGCCGATGATGGCGATGTCGCTATGCTCAACCAGCCGCGCCTTGACCTCGGCATAGTGCTGCATCGAGCCGTGGCGGTCGAGATGATCCGGGGTGAGATTAAGCAGCAGGCCTGCGCTCGGATCGAGCGAGGGAGCGAGATCGATCTGGTAGGACGAGCATTCGACGACATGCACCCTTCCCGGCGCGGGCGGGGCGAGCGTCAGCACCGCCGTGCCGATATTGCCGCCCAGCTGGGCATCGCGGCCCGAATGGGCAATCACATGCGCGATCAGCGCGGTCGTGGTCGACTTGCCATTGGTGCCGGTAATCGCGATGAACGGGCTGCCCGGCGCGATTGACCGCCGCTCGCGCGCAAAAATCTCGACGTCGCCGATGATCTCGACGCCATGGCTGTTCGCCAGTTCCGCCGTCCAGTGCGGCTTCGGGTGCGTGAGCGGCACCCCGGGCGACAGCACCAGCGCATGCAGACCGGCCCAGTCTATGCCGCGAAGATCGCCGACCGTCAGACCCGCCGCACGGGCCGCTTCGACCTGCGCCGGATTGTCGTCCCAGGAAATCACGTCGGCGCCGCCCGCGTCCAGAGATTTCGCGGTGGCGAGGCCGGAGCCCCCCAGACCAAAGAGCGCGACGCGCCGTCCGCGAAATGTCGATGCCGGGATCATTGACTACCTCAATTTCAGTGTCGCAAGGCCGAGCATCGCGAGCCCGACCGAGATGATCCAGAACCGGACCACGACCTGGCTTTCGGTCCAACCGAGCTTTTCGAAATGGTGATGGATCGGCGCCATCAGGAACACGCGCTTGCCGGTCATCTTGAACCAGGCCACCTGGATGATCACCGACAGCGCTTCCATGACGAACAGGCCGCCGATGATCGCCATGACGATCTCGTGCTTGGTCGCGACCGCGACGGTGCCGATCAGGCCGCCCAGCGACAAGGATCCGGTGTCGCCCATGAAGATCGCCGCCGGCGGCGCGTTGAACCAGAGGAATCCGAGGCCCGCGCCGATGACCGCGCCGAGGATCACCGCCAGTTCACCGGTGCCGGGCACGAAATGGATCTGCAGATAATTGGCGAACACCGCGTTGCCGGCGAGATAGGCGATGGCGCCAAACGAGGCCGCCGCGATCATCACCGGAACGATGGCCAGGCCATCGAGCCCGTCGGTGAGATTGACCGCATTGCCGGCAGACACGATCACAAACGCGCCGAAGACAATGAAGAACAATCCCAGATCGACCAGCAGATCCTTGAAGAACGGAAACGCCACCGAGGAGCCGAAGGCCGCGCCATTGACGGTCGATGCCGCCATCGAGGCCTGCATGATGAAAAACACCGCCACGCCCGCGATCAGGAACTCGAGCCCAAGCCGGGCTTTGCCGGAAAAGCCCTTGTCGGTCTGTTTGGTGACCTTGAGATAGTCGTCGTAAAAGCCGATCGCGCCGAAGCCCAGCGTCACCAGAAGCGTTGTCACCACGTAGACGCTCGACAGGTCCGCCCACAACAGCGACGAGCCGACAATACCCGCCAGGATCATCAGACCGCCCATGGTCGGCGTGCCCGCCTTGAGAAAATGGGTCTGTGGACCGTCGGCCCGGATCGGCTGCCCGCGGCCCTGGCGAACTTTCAGCGAGGCAATGATTCGGGGGCCGAACAGAAACACGATCAGCGCCGAGGTAAACATTGCCGCACCGGTTCTGAAGGTGATGTATCTGAAAAGATTGAAAAACTGGACGTTGTCCGCCAGATCCACCAACCAGATGAGCATATGCTTTAGTCCTTAAGCGCCATTAGTCTTGAGTGCTGCTGTCAGGCAGCGCCGGATACTTGTCAAGCAACGCCTTGACGATGCGCCCGAAGCCGATGCCGAGCGATGATTTGACCATCACCGCGTCACCGTCCCTGAGACCTGTCTTGAGATACGCCGCCAGCCCGTCCGCGTCGTCACGGTAGACCGTCTCCATCTCCGTTCCGAGTTCGTCCTTGAGCGCCCGCATCTCGGGCCCGGCCAGACAGACGAGATCCGCTTTGGCTTCGCGCAGGGGAGCCGCCAGATCACGATGCACGCGTTCGGAAAAGCGTCCCATCTCCAGCATGTCGCCCAGCACCGCGACGCGGCGGCCCCTCAGCCGCACCGGCGTGTCGCGCAGCAATTCGAGCGCGGCGCGCATCGAGGCCGGATTGGCGTTGTAGCTTTCATCGATCAGCATGAAGCTGCCACCATCGATCTTGAGCGCATGCCGCGCGCCGCGGCCCTTCTCGGCCGAGATCGCGGCCAGCGCGTGGGTGGCCTTGGCCAGATCCGCGCCAACCAGGTGCACCGTGCCGATCACCGCCAGCGCGTTCTGCACCAGGTGGCGGCCCGGCGCGCCGATCTTGACGGCGACATCGTCGGCGCCGATGCGGGCGGTAATCGTCGAGCAGTCCGGCAAGAGCTTGCAATTGAGCAGGCGAAACTCTGCCTTCGGGTTTTCGCCAAACGAATGGACATGCTTGAGGCCGAGTTCGCTTGCGTGTTTCTTCAGCCAGCCATATTTCTCATTGTCGCGGTTGAGAAGAAGATGGCCGTCCTTGTCGAGCCCCTCCATGATCTCACCCTTGGCCGCGGCAATCTCGCCCAGATTCTTGAAATTGCCCATATGGGCTGCCGCGATCGTGGTGATGAGCGCCACATGCGGGCGCACCATCTTGACCAGCGGTCGGATCTCGTCGGGATGGTTCATGCCGATCTCGAACACGCCGTAGGCCGCCGAGACGGGCATCCGGGCCAGCGTCAGCGGAACACCCCAGTGGTTGTTGAACGAGGCGGTTGAGGCATGCACCTCGCCGCTCGGCTCCAGCGCCCGGCGCAGCATCTCCTTGGTCGAGGTCTTGCCCACCGAACCGGTGATGGCGATGACCCTGGCGTCCGACCTGGCGCGCGCGGCGCGACCGAGGTCCTCGAGCGCCGCCAGCACGTCGTTGACGACGATCATCGGCGCGGTGACCCGGCCCATCGCCGGCAGCTTGGATTCATCCACCACAAGCAGGCTGGCGCCGTTTGCCACGGCGACGCTTGCAAAATTGTGGCCGTCGAACCTGTCCCCCTTGATGGCGAAGAAGGCCTCACCGTCACCAACTGTCCGGCTGTCGATGGAAATGCCGCTGACGCCCGCGGGCATGGTGCCGAGCGGACGCCCGTCCATGGCTTCGATCATCTCTTTGGCGGTCCACAACAGGCTCATGCCTTGAGTTCCTCCAGGCATTTGCGGATTTCCGCGTGATCGGAGAACGGTAGCACCACGCTGCCCACAGTCTGTCCCTCCTCATTTCCCTTGCCCGCGACGATCAGCGTGTCGCCGGCCTTGAGCATGCCCACCGCCTGGCGGATCGCCTCGGCGCGGTCGCCGATCTCGGTCGCACCAGGCGCCGCGGTCATGATCTCGGCGCGGATGGATGCAGGCTCCTCCGAACGCGGGTTGTCATCGGTGACGATCACCACATCGGCAAGCTCGGCGGCAATCGCGCCCATGATCGGCCGCTTGCCGCGATCCCGGTCGCCGCCGCAGCCGAACGCCACGATCACGCGTCCGGTGGTGAAGGGCCGCACCGCCTGGAGCACATTCTGGAGCGCTTCGGGCTTGTGCGCGTAATCGACATAGGCGGGCGCGCCCTCAGGCGTCGCGCCGATCAGTTCCAGCCGTCCCGAAGCGCCGGTGAGGTGCTCCAGCGCTTCCATCACCTGATCCGGCGAAGTACCGGTTGCCATCGCCATTCCGGCCGCCACGAGGGCGTTGGAGATCTGGAAATCGCCCGCCAGCGGCAGGTGCACCTCGAAGATCCGGCCCTCCAGATGCACTTCGGCGATCTGCTTGTGGCGCAGGTGCTCGACCCGCTTGAGGCTCAGGAACCCGCCCTTGCGGCCAACCGTGAGCACCCGGGCGCCGGCTCGCTCGGCGGCCTCGACGGCGCGTCCCGACCAGGGATCGTCTGCGAAGATCACCGCAGGCGCGCCCTTTGGCAAAAGCGTGTCGAACAGCCGCATCTTGGCCGCCATGTAGTCGTCCATGCCGGCATGATAATCCAGATGATCACGGCCCAGATTGGTAAATCCCGCGACGCTGAGCGCCACGCCGTCGAGCCGGCGCTGGTCAAGCCCGTGGCTCGACGCCTCCATCGCAGCATGGGTGACGCCATCGCTGGCAAGATCGGCGAGCAACCGGTGCAAAGCCACCGGATCGGGCGTGGTCAGCGTGCCGTAGTCGATGCGACCGGGGGCGACGACGCCGGTGGTTCCGATCATCGCGGCCTGCTCGCCCGCATGGGCCCAGATCTGGCGCAGGAACGAGGCCACCGAGGTCTTGCCGGCGGTGCCGGTCACTGCGCCGATCACCCGCGGCTGCGGCCCGAAAAAAGCGGCAGCGCAGCGCGCCAGCGCGAGCCTTGGGTCAGCGGCTCGGAGCACCGATCCATTGATTCCATCCAGCACGGCATCGCTTGCTGCGACGATGGCCACAGCACCCTTGGACGCAGCCTCGGCGGCAAATCGCGCGCCATCGGTCTTCACGCCCGCAAGCGCGAAGAACAGATTTCCCGGCTCCACCGTGCGGCTGTCGGCGGTCAGCCCGGTTACGTCGAGGTCAAGCCCGGCCATGTCGGGCGCGGCAATGGTCTGGGACGGCAGGGCTGCGATCAGCGCGGACAGTTTCATGAAATGCTCGGGTCTTTCGTTGTCGGGCGGATGCGGTTTGAACTCTGGCTGGCGACGCCCTGCCCGCCACTTGTGTTATCAGTATGACTGTTTTCAGTAGGTCAGCGACAATTCCTGTGAACCGTTTCCGAATTCCGGCTTAACCCCAAGAAAGCCCGCCGACCGGCGAACAATGGCGCTGACCATGGGCGCTGCGTTGAGACCGGCGGTGGCGGAGGCTTTTCCCTCCTCCGGCTTGGGTTCGTCAATCACCACCAGCACCACATATTGGGGATTGTCGATCGGGAAGGCTGACAGAAATGCATTGAACCGGACCGATGAATTGTAACGTCCATTGACCACTTTTTCAGCCGTGCCGGTCTTGCCACCGACGCGAAAGCCCTCTACCTCGGCGCGCCGGCCCGAGCCGCTTGCGACATTCTGCTCCATCAGATCGCGCATGCTCTTGCTGGTCAGTGGCTGGATGACCTGAACGGCAACCTGGTCCGCCTGCTCGGAGGTCCGCGGCATGAAGGTCGGCTCGATCAATTTCCCGCCATTCATCAGGGCCGCCGCCGCCACCGCCGTCTGCAGCGGGGTTGTGGCAACGCCGTGGCCAAAGGAAATGGTCACGGAGTTGATCTTCTTCCAGACATTCGGCTGGCTGGGGGTCGCCACTTCCGGCAATTCGGTCTGCATCCGGGTCAGCAGTCCCATCCGTGTCAGAAACTCCTTGTGGCCCTCGATGCCGACGATGTCGGCCATACGGGCCGTGCCGATATTGGACGAGTAAATGAAGATTTCCGGCACAGTCAAAATCCGGTTCTTGCCGTGGAAATCCCTGATGTTGAATCCGCCGATGCGGATCGATCCACGCGCATCGAACGTGTCGGACAGTTTCACCAGCCCTGAATCAAGCGCCATCGCCGTGGTGAAGACCTTGAAGGTGGAGCCCATCTCATAGGTGCCCGCCGACATCCGGTTGAGCCGGTCCTTCTGCAACGCCTCGACCGGATTGTTGGGATCGTAGTCGGGCAGCGACGACATGCCGACGACTTCACCGGTGTGGACATTGAGCACCACACCGGCCGCCGCAATCGCCTTGTAGCGGTCCATGGCGGCGGAAAGTTCGTCGCGCAGCACATGCTGGACCCTGAGATCGAGCGACAGCCGCACCGGCTCCATGGCCTCATTTATGGTCATGCCCGCGGCGGCGAGGTCACCGAGCCCCTGCCCGTCGACATATTTCTCCATCCCGGCAATGCCGCGGTTGTCGACATTGACATGACCGACCACATGCGAGGCGGTCGGACCTCCGGGATAAAACCGCCTGGTCTCGGGCCTGAAGCCGATACCAGGAATGCCGAGCGCCAGGATCTGGCTCTGCTGCTTGGGGGTGAGCTGGCGCCTGAGCCACTGGAACCTGGAATTCGACGACAGTTTGCGGTGGATACCGCGCATGTCGAGATCGGGCAGAACGGTGGCGAGCAACTCGATCGCCTCGTCGGCATCGATGATCTTGTTGGGCTCGGCAAACAGCGACACGGTGCGGATATCGGTCGCCAGAACCTCGCCATTGCGGTCGACAAGGTCGGGTCGCGAGACCAGCAGCTGGTCGGGGCGCTGGATCGATGACACCGTCTCGGGCGAACGCAGGCCGTAATCCACCAGCCGCGCGCCGATCGCGGCGTAGAACACCCCGAAACAGGCAATGGCGATGATCATCCGGTTCTTCGCCTGGGCGCCTTGGGCCTTGCGCACGCCCTCGAATTCGAGCGGGGTACGACCAGTTTCAGCGACGGTCGTCGTGGCAGGCCTGGTCCCTGACATCAGCGTTCTCAAGCCCTTCATGGTTTCACCGATCCCGTTGTCAGATCCGCATCCGTGCCGGTCTCCGCCACCAGCGGCTCAAAATCGCTGGCCCGGCCCGGCAGTTCATCGGGTTCGGCCATTTGCATAGGTTCGATCGGCTTCAGGCCAAGGTCCGCCTCAAAGGCGGTGGACAGCCGCTGCAGCCGCGAGGGCTGATTGAGAAGGCTCCAGTCGGCTTCCAGAAGGTCGATGGTTTCCTCCTGCAGCGTGATCCTGGCCTGTAGCTCGCGCACTTCGGCGAGCTTGCCCTCCGCGGCATGCTTGATCTGATAGGTGACAGTGGCTGCCGCGATCATCGCGCCGACCAGCACCAGGTCGAGAGTTCGCATCATGGCTTAGCCTCCTAGCGCCGCGAGCGCGGCGAGATTGGGGACGGGAAGGATGTCGTCACTGGCCTTGCCGGCGGGCGCATCGGTGCGCGAGCCCGCCCTGAGCTTGGCCGAGCGCGCCCGCGGATTGGCCGCGCATTCGGCCTCGCCCGCAGTCAGCGGCTGCTTGCCGATCAGCGTGAAGGTGGAGACCTTCTCGGCCACCATCGGCAGATGCCGTGAGCCCGACGCCTTGCCGGCGCGATCCTGGAAGAAGCGCTTGACGATCCGGTCCTCGAGCGAATGGAAGCTCACCACCACCAGCCGTCCGCCGGGCTTGAGCGCGCGTTCGGCGGCAAACAGGGTCTTCGCCAGTTCGCCGAGTTCATCGTTGACATAGGTCCTCAATGCCTGGAACACTCGTGTCGCCGGATGGATCTTGTCCTGCGGCCGGCGGGGCGAAACCTTCTCGATCAGCCCGGCCAGTTGCCGCGTGGTGGCAAACGGCGCCTTCTGGCGTTCGGACTCGATCGCCCGGGCGATGCGGCCGGCATGACGCTCCTCGCCGAGGATACCGAAGATCCGGGTCATGTCGGAGGGTTTGGCGCGGTTGACCACATCGGCGGCGCTGACTCCCGACTGCGCCATCCGCATGTCGAGCGGGCCGTCACGCATGAAGGAAAATCCGCGCTCCGCCTCGTCGATCTGCATCGAGGAGACGCCGATGTCGAGCACCACGCCATCGAGGCTGTTCTCCTCGACATGATCGAGCAGTTCGGAAAATTTCGCATGAATGAGCTTGAGCCGGCCGCCCGCGGCGTCGACCATGGCCGCGCCCGCTTCAATCGCGTCGGGATCGCGGTCAAAACCGATCACCTGCGCCCCGGCATCGAGAATGGCCGCCGTATAACCCCCTGCGCCAAAAGTGCCGTCGACGATGGTCTCGCCGGCCTTGGGCGCCAGAACCCCCATGACCTCGTGGAGAAGAACCGGAATGTGGCGGACAGGTCCGCCTTGGGCGTCAGCTTCACCGTCGCCCATGTCCGCCGCCATTCCGTTTCTCCATCCGTTGCGAACGGTCAGGAACTGGCCGTTCGTTCTTTCCGGGCCCGCGACTGCATTTCCTCGAATGCCGCCGGCTCCCAGAGCTGAAAATGATCCCCCCGCCCCGCGAACGTCACCCTGTCGGTGATGCCCGTGAAATCGCGGATGAAATCCGTCACCAGAAGCCGTCCCTCGCCGTCGAGCTTCATGAACACCCCGCCGCCATGAATGAGCAGCGACATCTTGTTGGCTTCGGCCGAGAACGGATCCTGCGATCCGATCATCCGCTCGAAGCGGTCGAGCACGTCCGGCCCGGCCATCGAGACCGCCGGAAACACAAAATCCTGCCAGGCATAGAGCTCTTCGACCGCCGAACGCGCCAGGACGGCGCGAAACATCGAGGGAACGGAAACCCGCCCCTTCGCGTCGATCCTGTTTGTCGCATTCGACAGGAACCGGTTCATGACTCTCAACCGCCGTTTCCGCCTGCTGGCCCCACGCCATAGACCCTCCGCTTTGCCGCCGCTTTTCCGCGCACAGGATTTCGAGGGCGGCAGATACCGCCCTGGCGGGTCCGGTCCGGAACCGCGGTCCAAATGGGGATGAAACGGCGGATGCCCGCCTGCTGATCTTGGACATTTGGGATAACATGGGCCACCATGGGCGTCAATGGGAACCACTCCCATCTCCACCCCGAGTTTGTCCCTGTTAATACCCCGTCAAGATTAACGAAGGGTTAGGGATGGTGGACGAAGTGTGAAGGTGGATGGAGCAGATTGCCGTGCAGTCATCTTGCATCGCCGCCCCGGCGTAATCTCGGCACCCTGCCGCCGCACCTGTGACGATAAGCTCCTTGACTACCCTCTCCGTTCGCGAGACGGATCGTAGACACGGCACATCGGAGACATCAGAATGCCCACAGGAAACCAAAGCATGGCAGGACCTTACAGCGTGGCAGGTCTTGCCCTGGTGTTCGGGGCCTTGACCATCGTATCGGGTGGGCGGGTGCTGTTTGGCGGCCCCGAAATGCTGGCGGCGGCGGGGAATACCGTTCCTTTCGTCCTGTGGTTCAATTTCCTTTCGGGCTTTGCTTATATTGCGGTCGCGCTTGGAATTGCATTCCGCAAGAATTGGGCACGCACACTTGCCGCCGCTCTGGCCATTGCCATTGTCGCGGTTTTTGCTCTGTTTGGCTGGCACGTTCTGGCCGGCGGTGTCTATGAAATGCGCACCGTGGGAGCAATGGCATTACGTTCGGCGGTGTGGATCGGCATCGCCATCTATCTGCGGCATCTGGCCGGGACAACCTCAGTCAGTCATTGATCCTCCTCGCACAGGTCCCGTTGCATGGCTCCGGGCATACCACGGCGCTGCCGACCGGCAGAAATCCGTTTTACCCGGTTGAGCAAGGGAGCGAGACGCAGGAACGGAACATCAGACCAGAAACCTGGGTGGGCGAACGCGGATTGCCGGGTAAGAAAAGCCGTGATAATCATCCTCCACGGTCGGCAGTCACCGAGGCGTCGCTGTCCCCCAAAGGGAAGCTAAACCTGCCATCCTGATCGGAACATTCTGGCCAACACTCCAGTGTCCGCATCGTCAAGTCAGCGACCAGCGATTGTCCCGCGGGCACGTGATGGATGTGTCATGTCAAAACTTACAATTCCGCTTGTGGTGGAGGATATCTCCCCGTTCGCACGCGCGCTGGCGCGGCAGATCGCCGACAGCAAGGACCCGCCGTCTCATCTAACGCTGATGAACATGGTGTCGCGCGCCGCCGGCTTTCGCAATTTCCAGCATCTGCGCGCAGCCAGGATGGCGGGTGAGCGGCTGGCGAACCTGCCCGTGGCGCAAACGATCGACCATCTTCTGGTCGAGCGCACGCTCAACCAGTTCGACGCCATGGGGCGCCTCAGGCAATGGCCCTCGCGCCGCAAGATCCAGGATCTGTGCCTCTGGCCGCTCTGGGCGGCTCTGCCGGCCCGGACCCTGATGGACGAACGCGAGGTGAACCGGCGCCTGCGCGAGGTCCATCTCTTCGACGACCCGGCGATCCTGCGCCGCACCCTGTTCAGCCTCGGCATGGTCACGCGCAATCCGGACGGCTCGGACTATTGCCGCAAGGAACTGGCGCCGCCCACCGAGGCCAGAGCCCTGATCAGCCTGCTGGAAGCCCGACGCCGCCAAGGGGCAGGCATATCGACGAAACCGGCCACCGCCGGTCAACACACACTCGGCGCTATCTGATCCTGTAGGACTGATGGCAGGCGTTGCAGGCCGCTGTCACCGCCTGCAACGCACCGAAGACTGCCTGTCGGGCTTCCCCGTCCGGCGCCAGTTCGGCGTCCTGCGCAACAATGACGAAACGGCTGGCCGCCCGATGCATGTCCGTGCCGGCGGCCGCCATTGCCTCGGGCATGAATTTGGCCATGTGCGAGGCGCCGTGCAGATCAAGCGACGACATGCCAAGCCGGCCCTCGGCCACCTTTCCGGCGTCATCGGTGTTTCCCTGGGCGAGATGGCCCAGGATTTCCTCAAGCGCCACCAGATGATCGCGCATATTGGCAAGCATGTGGTCCTGCATCATCGCAGGCATCTCGACCAGCTCGCGCGTATCTTCAGCCGAGAGTGCCGGGCCGGATGTCAGCGCCAGCAGCATTGCCAGGCCGGCTTTTGCTCGTGAAATCATTGAATGCTCCTTGATCGTTGCGGGGGCGTGGTCATGCCTGTTTGCATCAATCGCCATTCATCGCATATGATCGCTATCATGCTCGATGCCGTAACCCGCCATATTTCCGCCGAGGCCTTTCGCAAGAGGAGCCTCGCCCAGGGAGAATGGCTGTTTCACCGGGGCGATCCGGTCCACTCGGTGTTTCTTGTTGCCACCGGCTGCATCGAGCTTGTCCGGCACACACCGGACGGCAAGCCCGCAATACTGCAACGGGCAGGCAGCGGCGCCATGCTGGCCGAAGCCTCGGTGTTCTCAGACGCCTACCATTGCGACGCCATCGCCTTGCAATCCTCTGTGGTGGCGGAACTTCCGCGGGCGCGCTTTCTCGAGCTCGTCAACGAAACCCCGGCTTTCGCCTCCGAATGGATGGAACATCTTGCCCGGCAGGTGCAATCGGCGCGGTTGCGATCGGAAATCCTGACGCTCAAGACGGTATCGCAACGGCTTGATGCCTGGCTGGCGTTCAATGATGGCGCGTTGCCGCGGCGCGGCGAGCGATCCGGTCTTGCAAAACAGATCGGGGTTTCACCGGAAGCTCTCTACCGAGAGATTGCGCGGCGAACGTAACAAACCGCGTTGCCGCAGGGCCGCCGCCAGCAATGGTCGAAATCCGTTGATGCAAAGCGCCCTGAAGGTTTATGGGCAGACGCCGCGGGCGTCGACATATCGGCTCGACACCCAGCCCGAGGGCATTGGCGTTCCCCACAGCGGCCGCATGCAGCGGCCGGACATGCAGGTGATGGCGTACCAGTTGCCGCGCCGGTCATAGACCGAGACCTCGTCGCCGCGATAGACCTCGCCAATCTGCTGATAGCTGCTGCCCGGACCGGTGCGCACGGCGAGGAAGCCGCTGCCGCGCGCGTGATTGTACTGTCCGATCGGCTTGACGCCCACGACATAGCCGGTGCAATCCCCCGCCGCCGCCTGGCCGCTCCAGGATGCGGCGAAGAGCGAGAGAGCAAGCAGAACGGGTTTCATCGGCAATGTCATGATCGTATTCCTCCGGTGCAGGGTCTCGATGATCAACTCTGCGCAGGCAGGGCAACTGCTGCATTGACAAGGATCAATCGGGCGATCGGCCTGGCGGAAACGCCCGGGCACGTCCGGCCTGAACTCGCGCCAAGCATCATCAGCATCATGTCTTCCGCGAGTGCGGCCCTTGTTTTATCAATCCTTGATCTTGAACGGGCTTGAGATAGCTGACAAGGCTCACACCTTATCCCGGATGTATTGGGTCGAAGTGAACTCAATCATCGGCGCAGGTGGAGACAAGACGATGAGACTTACCGTAAACGGAACATCCCGCGAGGTGGATGTCGAGCCCGACATGCCGCTGCTCTGGGTCTTGCGCGATGAGCTCGGCATCACCGGCGTCAAATATGGCTGCGGCATCGCCCAGTGCGGCGCCTGCACGGTGCATGTCGATGGCGTTCCGGTGCGCTCCTGCCAGCTTGCGGTGGGCGATCTCGAGGGCGAGGTGACCACCATCGAGGGGCTGGGCTCGCCCGATGCGCTGCATGCGGTGCAGGCCGCCTGGATCGAGCATCAGGTTGCCCAGTGCGGCTATTGCCAGTCCGGCCAGATCATGTCCGCCGCGGCGCTGCTGTCGGAGAACAGCAATCCGAGCGACGCCGACATCGACGACGCCATGAGCGGCAATCTGTGCCGTTGCGGCACCTACCCACGCATCCGCGAGGCCATCAAGGCCGCCGCCCAGACAATCCGGAGCGCATGAGATGAGCCGCCTGAAGACAATAACCCGCCGCGGCTTCCTGATCGGCTCGGTCGCCCTCGCCGGCGGCGTGGCCTTCGGCGCCTATATGGTGACGAAGCCTCATGCCAATCCGCTGCTCGAAGGCGCGGGCCAGGGCGACACCGCGATCACGCCCTATGTGCTGATCAATGCCGATGGGGTGACGCTGATCACGCCGCGCGCCGACAAGGGCCAGGGCGCCTATTCGGTCCAGGCGGCGCTGATCGCCGAGGAGCTTGATGTCGAGCTCGACCAGATCCGGGTCGATCCGGGCCCGCCCTCGCCCGCCTACTGGAACACAGCCCTCGCCGACGAGGCCGCCGCCTTCATGGTTCCAAGCGGCGGCAGGGCGGAAAGGGTGGCGCACGGAGTCCTCTCTGCCGTGATGAAGACCATGGGCATGCAGATCACCGGCGGATCGACGACCGTGCCCGACGGCTTCATGAAGCTGCGCCAGGCCGGCGCCGTGGCGCGCGAGACGCTGAAGCTCGCAGCAGCGCAGAAAACCGGCACGGCCATGGCCGACCTCAGGACGGAAGCCGGCCGCGTGATCCTGCCCGACGGCTCGTCGCTGAGCTACATGGAGCTCGCCCCGATCGCAGCAGACATCACGCCGCCACAGGAGATTGCCCTCCGCGAGCCGTCAGAGTGGCGGCTGATCGGCAAGCCGATGCGGCGCATCGACATCGTCGCCAAATCCACCGGCACGCAGAATTTCGGCATCGACCACAAGGTCGACGGCATGGTGCATGCGGCGATCGTCCTCAATCCGGCGCAGGGCGGGCCGATGAACAGCTTTGACGCGAGCGAAGCGCTGACCATGCGCGGCGTCAGGGATGTGGTTCAAATCACCGGCGGCGTCGCCGTCATCGCCGACAACACCTGGCGCGCCTTTCAGGCTGCCTCGGCGATCAGGTTCGATTGGGGTCCGGCGCCGTTTCCGGCCACCATGGACGCCCATTGGGAGACCCTGTCGAACAGCTTCACCGAGGAATTTGAAGACAGCCGCCAGCGCGACGACGGCGATGTCGACATCTCATTCGCAGAATCAGCAGGCCTGATCAGCGCCGAGTACCGCGCGCCCTATCTGGCGCACGCGCCGCTGGAACCATTGAGCGCCATCGTTCGCATTGACAATGATGCCGCCGAAGTCTGGACCGGCACGCAGGTGCCGCGCTTCATCCAGAAAAATGTCGGCCGCATCGCCGGCATCGAAGCGGACAAGGTCACCGTGCATGCGCTCTACATGGGTGGCAGCTTCGGTCACCGGCTTGAGGACGAGGTGGTCAAGCAGGCTGCCGAGATTGCGGTCAAGATGAAGGGCACGCCGGTCAAGCTTACCTATTCGCGCGAACAGGACATGACCCATGACTTCCCCCGCCAGATCGCCATGGCGCGGATGCGGGGCGTTGTCAGAAACGGCCAGGTCGATAGCTATGATCTCGGGATCGCCATGCCTTCGGTCGTCATGTCGCAGATGGCCCGCCAGGAATTGTCGGTTCCCGGGCCCGACAGCCAGATTGTCGCCGGTGCCTGGGACCAGCCCTTCGCCATCCCCAATCACCGGGTCACCGGCTACCGCGCGCTGCAACTCGCGCCGATCAGCTCCTGGCGCTCGGTCGGCGCCTCCTCCAACGGCTTTTTCTACAATGCGGGCCTGGACGAACTGATCCATGCCGCAGGCGCTGACCCGCTCACTGAGCGCATCAGGCTGTGCGACGACGACGAGGCCCGCAAGGTGCTGGAAGCCGTGGGCGAGATGTCTGGCTGGGATGGAGTCCTGGGCGACGGCCGCGGACGCGGCGTGGCGCTGACCCAGTCCTTCGGCGTGCATTGCGCCCAGGTGGTGGAGGTCACCTCCACCGATGCCGGGATCAGGATCGAAAAGGTCTGGGTCGCCGCCGAAGTTGGCACCGTCATCGATCCGGTGAATTTCGACAATCTGGTCAAGGGCGGCGTCCTTTTCGGCCTCGGCCACGCCATGAACTGCGAAATCACCTACACCGACGGCATCGCCGACCAGAGCAATTTCGACACCTATGAGGGCATGCGCATGCATCAATGCCCGGTGATCGAGGTGCGCGGACTGGAAAACGGCGCCCGCGTGCTGGGCATCGGCGAACCGCCCGTGCCGCCAGCGGCGCCAGCGCTCGCCGGCGCGATCTTCGCCGCCACCGGCACGAGATTGAGGGAAATGCCGTTCAGCAAGTTCGTCGATTTCGCCTGAAACTCAAGTCGGACCGAAAGTCAGGACCGGTTATCTCCATAACTGGTCACCGCGCCATCACTCAGCACAACCCGCTTCATCGGGATGTCCCAGGGCATCGGGAAGATCGTTTTCATCCGGGCGAAGCTCTGGCCGACGCCGATGCTGAGAAGATCGCCGGGCAGTTGCGCCAGCGTCCGGTCATAATAGCCGCCGCCATTGCCGAGCCGGTAGCCTTGCTCGTCGACGCCCAGAAGCGGCACGATCACCACCTCGGGGACAAGCGGTTCTCCATTGGCGGGCACCGGGATGTTCCAGAAGCCTTTCGCCATGGCGCAATCGGGCGTCCAGCGATGAAACTCCACCGGCTGGTGCTTCTCCACCACCACCGGAAGGCAGATCCGCGCACCGCGCGAGGCTGCCTCAACCATCCAGGCCCGCAGGTTGATCTCGCCGCGGATCGGCCAGTAAAGGGCGATGGTCCGTCCGGAGATATCACCCAGCATTTCGGTCAGTCTCGATGAGATTGCGGCCGCCATGTCCTTGCGCTCTGCCGGAGACACTCCCTGCCGCGCAGCGTAAAGCCGCCTTCGTTCCGCCTTGCGGAACAACGAGACGTCCTTCCATGTCTGCGGATCGACGACATGGCCGTCGACCAGCAAATGGGCGAAACAGGCTTCAGATCCGGGCATCTCGTCGTGATCATCGGTCATGGCGGACAGTCAACACCCGGATCATCGGCCCTACAAGTGCGATTGCGGCATGTTTGGCCTTGTTCGCGAAACCGGACGTCTATTCAAGGCAAGGCGGGAGGGATGGCCTTGAACCACCCCTCCCGCCCGATGTCGTCATGGCCTGATGTGGTTACGGCCCTATGTCGACAGAATGTGCCGCTTGCGGACTATTCCTGGTTGACCGTCGAGACCGCAAGGTTGGTGAGCTTGCTGTTGGCTGCCTTTTCCTGGTCGAGAATACCCGACAGCAGGTCGTGCGCTTCGTCATGACCGAGCACCTTGGCCCATTCGCGCAAGGTGCCATAGCGGGCAATCTCATAATGCTCGACGGCCTGGGCGGCGGCGATCAGGGCCGCATTGCGGGCCACGCCGCTGGCTTCCTCGATGATGCCGTCGGTTTCCTTGATCAGGCCCTCGATGGCGTCGCATTTCTCGCCCGAGGCGGTCTTGCCGATCGACTTGAACACCTGTTCAAGGGTCTTGACCTGACCCTTGGTCTCTTCGAGATGTTCGGCGATCGTATCCTTGAGCTTCTTGCCGGTGACGGCGTCGTGAACCTTCGGAAGCGCCTTGATCAGCGCTTTTTCGGCGTAATAGATGTCTTTGAGCGTGTGTTCAAAGGCGTCGGACAGGGTTTTCATGGCGCATTTCCTCTAGATATTGGCGGGTAGCCGTGGGGCTGTGACGGCATGGGGGCAAAAGCCGGGGAAGTGCTGTTCCCGGGGGACCGGGACTGCCTCATGCCGTCTATCGCTCAACGCGAGAGGGGATCAATGGTTCCCGGCCGGAAGGCGCGATTGCGCCTGCCCATCAGGGCAGAACGCATGACGCGCGGAAGCTGACCGCATCGGGTCTGGAAAAAATGAAAGCGCCAGCCGGCCTGTAAGCCGGGTTCTGTATGGCCTTCGTCTGACGACGAAAACGTGGCAGCCATTCCTCTGGGATACGCGTTGCCGCGCACCTCAAGCAACCTACCCGGATGATCACCCCGGAAAAAGGGCTGGGCTTGCGCCCGGCGTCATCCCTATTCGGTCTTGCTCCCGGTGGGGTTTACCGTGCCGCTTCCGTTGCCGGTCGCGCGGTGGGCTCTTACCCCACCCTTTCACCCTTACCCCGCCGCCTCATGGCCGGCCAAACTTGCGGTCTGGCGCCGGCGATCAGGTGGCGGGGCGGTTTGCTTTCTGTGGCACTTTCCCTGGGGTCGCCCCCGCCGGACGTTATCCGGCACCGTTTATCCGTGGAGCCCGGACTTTCCTCCCCCTGCTGTCTTTCGACGGTGCAAGGCGCGGCTGCCCGGCCGACTGGCGCGCTCTCCTTAGACCACAAGAACACGGATGACCAGCCAAAGACTGATCGTCTCGCCGCGAGGCAACCCGAGCTGGATTGCTGGTCACTTCACCGGGCCGGCAACCCGGCTGTGAAAAAACCACCGGGTTGATCTGATGCAGCGCAACAACTTTAATTACACTTTAATGTCTTCAGTATACTTAACGGAAATGTTGTGTCAGGCAGCATTTTTCAATCAAGGGTGCAAGACGTGCTCAAAAACTTTTTTACAGACGGTATAGATTCTCCCCAGGCCATCCAGACCGCTCTCGAGGCGATACGCAAACATCTCAGCATGGAAGTGGCCTATGTGTGCCGTCTCGAGGAAAACACGGCCGTGTTCGAGGCCGTCGACGCCGCCGATCCGGACGCACCGATCAGGCCCGGCGCCTCGATGTCCCTCGATGACAACTACTGCGGCCATATCCTGCATGGCCGGTTGCCGCAGTTGATGCCCGATACATCGAAATCCGAACTGGCGATGTCGATCCCCTTCACCCGGACCGCGCCGGTGGGTGCCCATATCGGCGTGCCGATCACGTCGGCTTCCGGAGAAACGCTGGGCATGTTCTGCTGCCTCAGCCCGCACGCCCAGCCGACACTGAACCAGCGTGATCTCGAGATCATGCAGGTCTTCGCCGATCTCGTCGGCTCGCAGATCATATCAGAGATCAAGAATGACCGGCGGCTTGCCAGCAACCGCGCCCTGATCGAAGCCGTCCTCGACCAGGAGGCCTACAATTGCGTCTACCAGCCGATCGTCGATCTTTCGACAGGCCGGGCCATCGGCTTTGAATCGCTGTGCCGGTTTACCTCCGAACCCTACCGCTCGCCGGACAAGTGGTTTGCCGACGCCCATGCCGCAGGGCTCGGCCAACGGCTGGAACTTGCCGTGATGACAACCGCTCTGGGCGCGCTCGATCAGCTGCCGCCGGACGTCTACCTGTCGGTCAACGCCTCACCGTCCACGATCATCAATGGCGGCATCGAAACCATTATCGATCAGATTACGGGTTCGCGCCTTGTGCTCGAAGTCACCGAACATGATGCGGTATCGAATTACGAAACCCTGAGCGAAGCCTTGGCGCCGCTTAGAAAGCTGGGTGTCCGCCTGGCGATCGATGACGCAGGCGCCGGCTACGCCAGCATGAGCCACATTCTCTCGCTCGCGCCCGACGCCATCAAGCTCGACATGAGTCTGACGCGGGATATTGATTCCGACGCGGCGCGCCGCGCGCTCACCACGGCGCTCCTGTTCTTCTCCCGGGAAACCCGCAGCTTCATCATTGCCGAAGGCATAGAGACCGAGGCCGAACTCTCGACATTGCGGCTGCTGGGTGTCCCCTTCGGTCAGGGATATCTGCTCGGCAAGCCCGCGGAGCTGTCCGCCGCTCTCGACATGACCGCAGGCGCAGGCCTGGCCAGGGCCTTCGGCGGCTAACGGCCGGGCCGCCAAGGCCTCACTGCAGACCCTGTCCCGCAGCGGAGCTCAAATGTGACCTCAGCGATGGGGCAGCGGCGCCCATTCTCGGATCCTTTCTGAAGATCTGCCCAGGTCGCCAGGAGGAGGCGTCGCCAACAAGCAAGGCGTTGCCGTAATGGCCTTGCAGTGCCTGGCGTTGCTGATGCCAGGTGCAGTTCCTAATTTTTGATCACCGGACGTTGCCTGCATTTTCAGGACTGAATTCACGGAATGTTTCAATATTTGCTGTAAAGCTCGGCATGAATACGATTTTATGGGGCGATCTCACCATGCTGTTTCAAATCCTGGCCGTAAAGCTGTCCCGGAACCTTGCCCGGCTTCGCAACGACCGCGGCGGCAATTTCGGGATCATCATGGCGCTGTTGATCCCGCTGCTGATCGTGGTCGCCGGAGGCGTCGTCGACATCGTCTGGGCCATGGGCCAGAAGGTCCGGTTCCAGGATCAGCTCGACGCCGCCGTGCTCGCGGCCGTGCATGAAACAGCGGCCGAGAAACAACTCGCAACGGCCACCTCCTACATTCGCGAAATCTCCGATTCCGAACTTTCCGCGCCGGAACTGCTCGACGCCGGCATGTCCCTGGCCCTGGTCAAGAACGCCGATGGCAGCCTGACCGGCACGTTGCGGATGCCGCATCCGACCGCGTTTCTCAAGATCATTCATCTGGACAATATCCCGATCAGCGTCTCGTCGACGGCCATCAAGACCGGCGGCGGCGGCGCGGGAGCCGGCTGCATCTATGCGCTGGGCAACAAGAACCAGGCCGTGCTGATCAACTCCGGCGCCAAGCTTGACGCCAAGCAATGCGAAGTCCATGTCCATTCGACCTCGTCGCCCGCTTTCATCATGAATGCCGGCGCCACCATCGACACAGCCAAATTCTGCGTCAAGGGCACGAGCTACATTCAGAATGGCGGCACGCTGAGCAACCTGCAGATCGATTGCGACGTCGCCGCCGACCCCTATGCCGGCAAGATCCCCGAACCCGCGGTGCCGGCAAGCTGCACGACGCAGGGCGCGCTCAGCGGCACGACCTTCACGCTGAACCCGGGCGTGCATTGCGACACCACCTTCAACGGAAACCCGACTGTGACCTTCAAGCCGGGCCTGCACATCATCAAGGGCCGCATGATCCTCAATTCCGGCTCCACTGTCATCGCCGAGGGCGTGACCTTCTATTATCCGGATGTCTACAGCGAAATCCGCGCCAATGGCTCGCTCAAGTTCACCGCGTCGGCGCCGCTTACCGGCGACTACGCCGGGGTCCTGATGTTCGAGAAAACATCCAATGCCGCCAACAACGCCAACAAGCAGCAATATGTCTTCAACGGCTCCTTGGGCGAGACGCTGACCGGCATCATCCATCTCCCCAATCGCGATGCGACCTACAATTCGACCACCAACCAGACCAGCAAGATCTCGCTTGTGGTCAACACCATGATCATGAACTCGGCCAACTGGAAGCTCTCGCCCTATGATGGCCCTGGACCGGCGGGCGCCGGCGCAGGCGCGGGCGCAGTGCGCCTGGTCAACTGACGCCCGGCTTGCTGCCCACCCAGCATGCCGGGGGAGCAGCAAGCCGAAACCCGTCTCTTACTTCATCAAGAGCGCGACCTTGCCGCAGTAGCGCTGGGAGACCGGGTTCATGCGCTTGGCAGCATGGCCGGCATTGTATTTCAGGATCGTGCCGCAGGTTGTACCACCACCCAGCTTGTGCGCCATGGCCAGATATTTCATGCCGTATTTGATGTTGGTCTCGGGATTGTAGAGCCCCTTGGTCGAGCCGCTGTACCCCATCATTCGCGCCGTCGACGGCTTGATCTGCATGAGCCCGACCTCGCCTGCCGCACCGCGCGCATCGGCGCGGTAATTGCTCTCGACCGAGATCACCGCATGGGCAAGGGCTTCAGGGATCCCATGGGTCTTGGCGTAACTGGAAATCAGCTTGCCATGAGGCCGGGTCGCATAACCGAATTTCAGTTCCGATCCCTTGATCTCGCTGCTTGTGATGGAACCGGTGGTCTCGCTGGAGATTCCGGTGGTTTCGCAGCCCGCGAGCGCAAGTGAAAGCAGGGCCGCCGAAGCAGCCGTGAAAATTGGACGCATGTTTTGTATTACTCCGATGGCGCCTTGCCCATCCGCTCATCGGCGAGGACGGGGCTTGCCCCTTGGCGCGTTGCTTGTCGGCCCGGAACCCGGAGAGGCGTTCTGCCCTCGTGTGGTCCGTGCGTGGAGCCGCCTCAATCAAGGCACAGGCTGGCGATTTTGTGACCCAGCAATAAAAAGTTCCACAACCGCAATAAACTTGCGTGTCAGCCTGTAACACTCCGCCAGTTCGAACGGCATGGCGGGATCAGAATCGGGCGCCCGGTTCAGGCAACCGTGGCCAGTGCGGACAAGAGCTTGTGAAGCGTGCCGATGGTGGAGGCGTCGGCGACGCCATCGACCCGCTCGGGCCGGAAATGGCGTTGGAAAGCCCGGATCACCGCACTGGTCTCGGCATCGTAGGATCCGTCGACGCGGACGCCATAGCCGTAAAGCGCGAGCATGGACTGCAGCGCCTCCACCGGCTGACCGGTGTCGCCCTCCTGGAAAAACCGCCCGCCGCCGACCGGCACCGGCTCGACCCAGTGGCCGACGCCTTCCCTGTGAAGCCGGTCCCATGGAAAGCACTCGCCCGGGTCCTGCTTGCGCATCGGCGCGATGTCGGAATGCGCCAGCACCCGTTCGGCGGCGATGGCATGGCGCTGGACAATGTCGCAGCAGAGCCGGATCACCGCCTCGATCTGGGCTTCGTGAAACGGCGGCGAACCGCCCGCGTGACCGGGATTGGCGATCTCGATGCCGATCGAGGCCGAATTGATGTCGGTGTCGCCCTTCCAGTGGCCTTGACCGGCATGCCAGGCGCGCTGGCTCTCGGGCACAAGCTGGGTGATGCGGCCCTCCTCATCGACAAAGTAATGCGATGAGACCTGGCTTTCCTCGGCACACAGCCACTGCAGCGCCGCCTCGGCCGAGGGCATGCCGGTATAGTGCAGGATCAGCATGTCGGGCGTCCGCCCATTCCTGCGCGCGCCATGATTGGGCGACGGACAGACGCCGGCGGGCGCAAAATCAGGCTGAAAATCACTCATGCCGCGGCGCGGGCCTTCTCGATCACCGCGAAGGCGTCATTGAGCGCCGCCATCCGGTCATTGGCAATGGTGAGAAACTCGTCCGGCACGCCGCGGGCGCGCAGGCGGTCAGGATGGCTTTCCGAGGCCAGCGCCCGATAGCGCTTCTTCACCTCGTCGAAGGGCGTGGTCACCGCCAGCCCCAGGACGGCATAGGGGTCGATCCCGTCGGGATGGACATGCCGCGCCAGGATTCTGTCGAAATGGGCCTCGTCGACCCGGAAAATGTCAGCCACATTGGCGATGAACTCGAGTTCCTTGTGATGGATCACGCCATCGGCCTTGGCGATATGGAACAACCCGTCGAGCACGTCCTCGAGCATGGCGCAGTTGGCCACGCCCGACCCGCACATTCCGGCCACCCGCTGGGCATAGATCTCGTAGCCCGCCACATCCTGCTTGGCGAGATTGTAAAGCCGCGCCACATTCTGCGCCTCGGCCTCAGGGACCGTGAAGATCTCCTGGAAGGCGCGCACCTCTTCGGGCGCGACAATGCCGTCGGCCTTGGCCATCTTCGCCGACAGCGCGATAACGGCGATCGAAAACGCCACCCTGCGCCGGGTTTCCGGATCGCCCGAGAACACCGTGCGCACGGCTTCAACAATGCCCGAAAAGGCAGTGGACGCGGTATCGCCAATTGCGTCGAACAGGCGGCTGAACAAACTCATGATCCGGTCTTAACCGATTTGAGCCGGAAAATCGAGTATGGCGCGGCGCACAAATCGGTGAACGATCCATCACGTTCAACGATGCCTGTCATCGCCGGAATTGACTGGACCAGGCCCCGCACCTGCCGCTAAGCCGGGTCCATGTCCGAAGCTTCCGGTTCCCCAGCGTCAATTCGCCCCGCCAGCCCCGCGCCCGCCCATCCGCTGGCTGGCCTGGCGATCGGCTTCGTCGGCGTGGTCATCTTCGGCGGCACCCTGCCCGCGACCCATGTCGCGCTCGAGGGCTTTTCGCCCGCCTTCATCACCTTCTGCCGCGCCGCCATTGCGGCAAGCGTGGCGGCCGTCGCCTTGCTGGTGTTGCGCAAGCGGTTCCCGCGCCAGCACGCGCTCTCGCTGTTCACAGCAGGCGTGCTGCTGATCTACGGCTTCCCCGGCTTTTCCAGCGTCGCAATGCAGACCGTGCCCGCCGCCCACGGCGGTGTCGTGCTCGGCGTGCTGCCGCTGATGACCGCCACCTTCGCGGCGCTGTTTGGCGGCGAACGCCCGGGCCTGGCCTTCTGGGCCTGGAGCATCACGGGTGCGGCGCTGGTGATGATCTTCTCGCTCTCGGGCGCCGACATCGAACCCGGCATCGGCGATCTGTGGCTGGCTTGCGCCGCCCTTTCGGCCTCCTGCGGCTACGTCATCTCCGGCAAGCTCGCCCGCACACGGCCCGGCTGGGAAGTGATCAGCTGGGCGCTGGTGATCACCGCGCCACTGTCGCTGGCAGGCACGTGGTTTGCCTGGGACACCGGCATCAGCACCCCGGGCACGGGAGCGCTCACGGCACTTCTCTATCTGTCGCTGGGCTCGATGTTCGCCGGCTTCATCTTCTGGAACTGGGGCATGGCGATCGGCGGCATCGCCCGCGTCGGACAGGTGCAGCTCTTGCAGAGCTTCGTCACCCTCGGCCTCTCCGCCCTGATCCTGGGCGAAACCGTCACCCCGGTGATGCTGGGCTTCGCCATCGCCGTGGGCGTCGTGGTCTGGTGCGGTCGAAAGGCCAAGGTGGGCTGAGGCCGCGCGCCTGAAACCCGGATCACAGGTCAGGCGGCAGCGCCACCTGCCGGGCGAGTTCGCTGTTCAGCCGTGCCTTCGAGTGGCGGTCGAGCACCGCGCCGGACAACAGGTCCGGATTGGCGGAGATGAAGTCCTGGGCACTCGCCGCAGGGTGCCGGTGCATCCGTTCCGCGATCGCGCTCATATAGGCGAATGTCACCGTTGCGTTGAACTTGTCCGGCAGGCCGGCCTCTTCCACCAGGGCCGTCAGTCCCTCAGCATAGATCAGCAGCGCCTTGAAAAAGCCGTCCCGCAACAGCGCCTCGTAGGCCACGCCGACATGGTCGGCATGGCGAAATCCGGCGGGATCCAGCTCGCCGCGCTCGAAACGCCGGAGCATGTCCTTGTAGTCCGGCATCGGCCTCAACCCTGTTCGCTCAGAACGTGGCTGTCGGCTGCGGACAGATCCAGATCATACACCGCCTTGAGCTGGCCGATCCTCGCCATCGTGTCCTTCCCGAACGGTGCCTTGCCCTCGAAGGCATGCAGCGCCATCGCCTCGATCAGCTCCGCGACGGAGATGTCGAGATGTTCGGCTAGCCCCTTGAGGACCTTCAGCAGCCGCTTTTCGATCCTCAGGCCGGTTTGTACACGCTCTATCTTTTTCATGCGAGTATCGTCGCATGAAGCCTGTCAGGTGTCAAGGTACCAAGGAACCAAGGTAGTCACGTAGGTGGACTAGTTGTGCCCGGTCACCGCGCGCGGCCGGTAGGCCGATTCCAGCAGCGCGACGGCTTCAGTGTCGAGCTTGATGTCGAGCGCCCCGATCGCCTCCTCAAGCTGCCCGAGTTTCGTCGTGCCGACAATCGGCGCGGTGACATAGGATTTCGACAGCACCCAGGCATAGGCCACCTGCGCCGGCTTGACACCGAGCCGGGCCGCCACCTCCTCCACCCGCGCCAGCACGGCGTAGTCCTGCTCCGAACCGAAATAGCTGTGATGCCGGTCATCGGTCTCGGCGCGCCGGGTCGCCTGCCCGTCCTTCGGCCGGTTGCCGGCGAGAAAACCGCGCCCGATCGGCGACCAGGGCACCACGCCCACGCCTTCGGACACGCAATAGGGCATCATCTCGCGCTCTTCCTCGCGATAGGCCAGATTGTAGAAATTCTGCATGGCGACGAATTGCTGGTAGCCCCGCGCCTTCTGCATTTCGCGCAACTTGGCGAACTGCCACGCCCACATCGACGAGGCTGCAACATAGCGCACCTTGCCCGCCTGGATGACCGCCTCCAGCGCATCGAGCATCTCGTCGAATTCCGTACCGGGGTCGAGCCGGTGGACATAGAGGATGTCGACATAATCCATGCCGAGACGTGTCAGCGACTGGTCGATCTGGTCGAACACATGCTTGCGCGACATCCCGCTGGTGTTGGGGCGGGCGTCGTCGTTCATCCTGAGGCCCACCTTGGTCGCCACGACGATCTCGTCACGCTTGGCGAAGCTTTTCAGCGCCTTGCCGGTGATCTTCTCGGAGTCGCCGAAATTGTAGTGGTTGGCCGTGTCGAAGAAATTGATGCCACTTTCCACCGCCTTGCGGAAGAACGGCTGCGCCTCGTCCTCGGGCAGCACCCAGGGATGGGTCGCCCCGCCCGGCGTGCCGAAGCTCATGCAGCCCATGCACAGCCGCGACACCTTGAGCCCTGTCTTCCCCAGCCGCACATAATTCATGGGTCTTCTCCAATTGCCTGCCTGAAAGTGGCGTGACGATAGTCAGCCGAGGGCTAGACGGTCAATAGCTCGCAGCCGCCCGCGAGGCCTGATCATATTGCCCCGACATCACCCGCATCAGCGAGGCGATTTCGCTCACCCGAGCCTCATCCAGACCAAGTGAAGCAACTGACTCAATCAGCAATTTCTCCCGCAAGGCCCGGTACCGGAGGCAGAGATCGGCGCCTTTCTTTGTGATCCGCGCGGTCTTTTCCTTGCCGCGCCTGCCGGGCTGCACCAGCCCCAGCGCCTCGAGCTTCTTCAGCGCATAGGCCACCACATGGGTGTCCTCGATGTTGAACATCATGCACAGTTCAGACTGGCTCTTGTCGCGCTCGCGGTGATTGACCGCATGCAGGATCTGCACCTCGATCGCCGACAGCCCCTCGCCGCCCGCAGCCGCCGTGCAACGGGTGATCCAGCGCTGATAGGCATTGCTCAGGATCACCAGGGCGAATTCCATTTCCGACATCGCCGGCATGCCGCCATCCGCCAGATGCGAGGCTGACACGATCGGGCCGATGCCTGCAGAAGCCGGTGATTTCGGAGAAGCCATGACTTTCGCTCACATTTTATCGATAAAATATTGACGTTATGCCAACGATGGCATTATACGCGGACAAGAGCCGCTGTCCATGGCAAGATCCGGGGCGGCGCGAACCTGCTGGAGGCACCATCATGACGGGCGTTTGGGATTTCTGGATCGACCGCGGCGGCACATTCACCGATGTGATCGGCCGCGCGCCCGATGGAACGTTGCACCAGCGCAAGCTCCTGTCCGAGAACCCCGAGGCCTATCCCGACGCTGCCATCCAGGGCATCCGCGACCTGCTCGGCGTTTCGGCTGAAGACGCCATTCCGGCCGATCGCATCGGTCACATCAAGATGGGCACGACGGTCGCCACCAATGCGCTGCTCGAACGCAAGGGCGACCGCACCGTTCTCGTCATCACCAGGGGATTCCGGGACGCGCTCCGGATTGCCTACCAGGCAAGACCGGATATTTTCGCCAAGGAAATCATCCTGCCAGAGCAGCTTTATGAACGGGTCATCGAGGTCGACGAGCGCACCATGGCCGACGGCAAGGCGGTGCGCGGCCCCGATCTCGAAGCGCTGGAACCCGAACTCGCCAGGGCCCGCGCCGACGGCATCGATTCCGTCGCCGTCGTGCTGATGCATTCCTGGCAGAACCCGATCCATGAGGCCATCGTGGAGGGCGCCTGCGCGCGCGCGGGCTTTGCCCAGATCTCGGTGAGCCACCAGGTCTCGCCCTTGGCCAAGCTCGTCGGCCGCGGCGACACCACCGTGGTCGACGCCTATCTCTCGCCGATCCTGAAACGCTATGTCGACCGGGTGGCAAACGTGCTCGGCGCCACGCCGTCGGGCGAACCCGGCCCGACGCTGCAATTCATGATGTCCTCGGGCGGGCTCACCGCCGCCGACATGTTCCGCGGCAAGGACGCCATCCTCTCCGGCCCCGCCGGCGGTGTCGTCGGCATGGTCGAGACCGCAGCGCTTGCGGGTTTCAAGAAGGTCATCGGCTTTGACATGGGCGGCACCTCCACCGACGTCGCCCATTATGACGGCGACTACGAGCGCGCCTTCGACACCGAGGTCGCGGGCGTGCGCATCCGCGCGCCGATGATGCGCATTCACACGGTTGCCGCCGGCGGCGGCTCGATCCTGCATTCGGGCGAAGGCCGTTTTCGCGCCGGTCCCGACTCGGCCGGCGCCAATCCCGGCCCCGCCTGCTACCGCCGTGGCGGCCCGCTCACTGTCACCGACGCCAATGTGATGCTCGGCAAGCTGCAGCCTGATTACTTCCCCGCCATCTTCGGCCCCGGCCAGGACCAGCCGCTCGATCGCGAAGCGGTTGCCAAGGCCTTCGAGGTCCTGGCTTCGGATCAGCCCGGCAAGTCCGCCGAGGAAATCGCCGAGGGCTTCGTCACCATCGCGGTGGAGAACATGGCCAACGCCATCAAGAAGATCTCGGTGCAGCGCGGCTATGACGTCACCCGCTACCTGCTCAATTGCTTCGGCGGCGCCGGCGGCCAGCATGCCTGCCTGGTGGCCGATGCGCTGGGCATGGAATCGATCCTGATCCACCCCTTCTCGGGCCTGCTCTCGGCCTATGGCATCGGCCTGGCAAGCGTCTTCGCGAGCCGCCAGCAGGCGCTGATCAAGCCGCTTTCGGAAGACAGCCGCACCGACGTGAAGATGCTGATCGACCAGCTCTGCAAGGGCGTGTTCGAGGAGCTCGACGCCCAGGGTGTGCCCGACAGTGCGATCAGCTGGCGACCCGTGCTGCAGCTGCGCTATGACGGCACCGACACGACGATCCCGGTGGCCTTCTCCGATCATGATTTCGAGGCCGCCCGCACCGAATTCGAGAAGGCCCACAAGGCCCAGTTCGGCTTCATCTATGACAACAAGACCATCATCATCGAGGCAATCTCTGTGGAAGGCCTCGACGATCGCCAGGACGGCCGCGTCGAGCCCGAACACGCGCTCGTTTCAGGCGATGCCGAGGATGGCGAGACCCGCAGGGTCTATACCGGCGGAGAATGGCGCGACGCCAGCGTCATCCGCCGCGAGAGCCTGAAGCCTGGCCACCGGGTCGCCGGCCCCGCGCTGATCATCGAGCCCAACCAGACCATCGTCATCGAGCCGGGCTGGGAAGCCCGCATCAATGCGCGCGACCACGTCGTGCTGACCCGCTACGAAAAACTCGACCGGGCGCTCGCCATCGGCGCCGACACCGCCGACCCGATCATGCTCGAGGTGTTCAACAACCTGTTCATGTCGATCGCCGAGCAGATGGGCGTGACACTGCAGAACACCGCCTATTCGGTCAACATCAAGGAGCGGCTCGATTTCTCCTGCGCGGTTTTCGACCGCAACGGGGCTCTGGTTGCCAACGCCCCGCACATGCCGGTGCACCTGGGCTCGATGGACCGGTCGGTGGAAACCATCATCCGTTTGAACGAAGGCGACATCCATCCCGGCGACGTCTTCGCGCTCAACGCCCCCTACAATGGCGGCACCCATCTGCCCGACATCACCGTGGTCACACCGGTTTTCTCCGATGACGGCTCAGAGATCCTGTTCTGGTCGGCTTCGCGCGGCCACCACGCCGATGTCGGCGGCACCGCGCCAGGCTCGATGACGCCGCTCGCAACGACCGTCGACGAGGAAGGCGTGCTCATCGACAATTTCCGCATCGTCGAGCGCGGCCGCTTCCGCGAAAAGGAACTGATCGAGCTTCTCACCGATCACCCCTACCCGGTCCGCAACGTCGTCCAGAACGTCGCCGACCTGAAGGCCCAGATCGCCGCCAATGAAAAGGGCGTCGCCGATCTTCGCAAGATGGTCACGGACTTCGGCCTTGATGTGGTCGAAGCCTATATGGGCCATGTCCAGGACAATGCCGCTGAAAGCGTCGCCCGGGTGGTCTCCACGTTGTCGGACTGCGAGTATGAATACCCGACCGACACCGGCCAGGTCATCCGGGTGAAGATCTCGGTCGACCGCGAGCGTCGCGAGGCGACCGTCGATTTCACCGGCACCTCGGGCGCCATGGAAAACAATTTCAACGCGCCCGAACCTGTCGCCCGCGCCGCCGTGCTCTACTGTTTCCGGGTGATGGTCGAAAAGCCGATCCCGATGAACGCAGGTTGCCTGCGCCCCATCAGGATCATCATTCCCGAAGGCTCAATGCTCAAGCCCGCCTATCCGCGCGCCGTCGTCGCCGGCAATGTCGAGACCTCGCAGCATGTCACCAACGCCATCTTCGGCGCGCTCGGCGCGCTGGCCAACAGCCAGGGCACGATGAACAACCTCACCTTCGGCAATGACAAGTACCAGTACTACGAGACCATCTGCTCGGGCTCGCCGGCGGGCTACGAGAACTCGGGCCGCGGATTCAACGGCACCTCGGGTGTCCACACCCACATGACCAATTCCCGGCTCACCGATCCGGAGATCCTGGAAATGCGCTTTCCGGTCCAGCTCGAGGATTTCCACATCCGCGAGGGCTCGGGCGGCAAGGGCAGGTTTTCCGCCGGCGACGGCACCAGGCGCACCATCCGCTTCCTCGAGCGCATGGATCTGGCGATCCTGTCCTCGCACCGCAACCGCCCGCCCTTGGGCATCGACGGTGGCGGCGAAGGCGAGGTCGGCAAGACCGAGGTGCGCCACCGCGACGGCACCATCGAAACGCTCAAGGCCTGCGACCAGACGGTGCTCGAGGCCGGCGACGCGGTGATCCTGACCACGCCGACAGCCGGCGGCGCCGGCAAGGCGTAAGGACTCAGCCGGCCGTGGCCATCGCAGCCCGCAATTCCGCCGCGGTGGCCGCCATTTCCGTGAGTGGCGGCATCGGGATGGGGCGGTAGGTCACCGTCTCCTCGACGATGTAGCGCCGGGAGGTCACGTCATCGCCCTTTACCATCGGCACGAGATGGGCGTGCGCATGCGCCACGTCGCCGCCGGTGAACATGAAGGCGACGCGGGGCACGCCATAGATCTGCTTCTGCACACGGGCAATCTTCTGGGCGAGCGCCATGATCCTCGCCGCGAGAGGCTCCGGCAGCGCCTCGAACCAGGGGTAATGTTCGCGGGCGATGATCTGCACATGGCCGGGCCGGATCGGCCCGATATCGAGGAAGGCGAGGATCTCGTCCTCCTCATGGATCACATGCGCCTCGATCTCGCCGCGCCCGATCCGGCAGAAGATGCAGGCGTGGGTTTCCGGTGTCATGGTGCGTCCTTCGAAGAAAACCTGGAGGCGGCGAAAGTCGCAATTGTCCCGAAGGATGTAAAGCGCCGTGAGAGACGCGGCCGCACGCGGTGTTGCACCGGCTGCCGCGCCCTTTCGGAGATGCAAGACATCAGGGTGTTGCAGGATCCGTTTGCCCGATCGCGACCGCAACCGCTCGGCGTCTCAGCAGACCGCGCGAAGACCGTGCCGGTCGGGCGTGTTGCGGTTGCCGGGGCTCAGCCGGGTGATCCCGTCCATCGAGGTGAAGAACTGCCGGGTCTGGTCAGCGCTGAGCGGCGCACCGGTGAAACCGCCTTGCAGTTCAGCGGGCTCGGCGGCGCAGGCGGCCTGCAGATCGTTCTCCGTGTCAACGCCGGTGAGCGTCACTGGCGTTCCCACGGTGGCGGCGAGCTGCAGGAACAGGTTGAGCATCTGCGCCGTGCGCTTTTCCCCGGCGATCGCCTTGATCCGGCCGAGGTCGAGACGGACGCGGTCGACAGGATAGGGCCGCGCCATCGACAGGCCCGCGACGCTTGCCGCAAGCTCGCTGACGGCGATCTGGACGCGGGCCGCGCGCAGGGTCTCGAGATTGCGCAAGGCCACGGGACAATCGCCCAGCGTCGAATTGGCGCGGATGTCGAGAACCAGCCGGTTGGCCGCAATCCCCGCTTCCGCCAGCGCTTTCAGCACCAGTTCCCCATAGCCCGGGTCCTGCAATTGTATAGACGACACCGGCAGGGTGATTTCCGCCTGATGATGCCAGGTGGACGCGTCCTCGAGCACCCGCCCCAGCATCCACTTGCCGATGAGCACGATCAGGCCGCTGCCTTCGGCCATCGGCATGAACACGTCATGGGCGACATTGCCGTAATCGGGATGGTTCCAGCGCAGCCTTGCCTTGAACCCCGACGGTGTCAGCGTCTGCGCGGTGACCACCGGCATGTAGTCAACCTCGAAGCCGCCATTGGCGATACCGTCGCGCATCGTGGCTTCGAGTTCGCGGCGCAGCCGGTGATCGCTGTCCATGTCCTCGGTGAAGAAGCTGTAGCTCGACCCAGGCTTTGTCTTGGAGCGGTACAGCGCCAGGTCGGCGCGCCTGAGCAGTTCGGACAAGCTGACGCCGCCGCCCTCGGAGACCGCGATGCCGATGCTGCCCGACGTGTCGATGGCGCCGTCGCCATGGCTAACCGGCCGGAACACCCGCGCTATCAATTCGTCGCAGAACTGCGCCATGGTGTCCTGGGCGCAGGAGCCCTCCCACAACACCACGAATTCATCGCCGCCCAGCCGGTAGATCAGCCGGTCCGCGCCACACGACGCCTTGAGCCGTTCGGCCAGCGCCCTGAGCACCGCGTCGCCCGCGGCATGGCCCATGGTGTCGTTGATGAACTTGAACCGGTCAAGATCGAACAGCAGCAGCGTCAGGCTGGCATTTTCACCGGCAAGAGCGCGCGCGACGTCGTCGGTCAAGGCGCGGCGATTGCGCAGTCCGGTCAGGCTGTCGTGGTAGGCCGCCTTCCTCAGACGCTTGGTCTTGTCCTGCTGCCTCTTGAAGAGTCTCGCCAGCCGGTCGTGACGCCGCCCGAGCCCGGCAACAAGTCCGGTGACCGCGACCGGCGCGGCGATTGCCGCCAGGCCAATCGGACTGGTCATGGTCTCAAACCCGCCGCCGACGCCAGCAAGAATGTCTCCAGCGAAGGCCGCCAGAGGTGTGATCAATGCGATTGCCAAACCAGCGATTGCATATCGCCTGAATGCGTTTGGCAGATAAGAATTCAGCATCATGCTAAATACTCCTGTTCCAAAAACATCATGCACCGAGAGGTTTTAACAAAATGTCACCCGCAATTTCTCATGGTAAACATATGATTTAATCTGTTTCTCAAAATTTAAGCTTTTGCCGTTACACAGGGGGAAATCGCTTCCGGCCTATGCCTCAAGGCGGGATTCACGGTGACGTCGAGCTCGTGTAAATCCGCAAACACGCACCCTGACTGACAAAAGAGCCCTATGCATCACCGCCACACAGCTCCCAAGACACCGGCAAGCTCCCTCGGATGCGATGCGGCGGTGCGGGCAAAACCGAGATTTGGCGCGAGACGGGCGCTGACTGTGCTGCTCGCAGCCGCGACCCTCGGCATGGCCGGCTGCAACTCCACAAGCCTTGAATCGAGCCTGCAGCCGATCGGCAACGCCAAGCCGTCCGCCGCCGCGCGCAGCCCGGCCGATGTCGTCAAGCTGGAACCGCCCGGCCCCGGACGCTACGGCGACCGCAAGCCGGTGGACTTCGGCAAGCATCACCCCGACCGCTACCCGGTCCACGGCATCGACATTTCCAAATGGCAGGGCAATATCGACTGGGCCGAGGTTCGCAAGGCGGGCGTCGCCTTCGTCTTCATCAAGGCGACCGAGGGCGGCGACCACAATGACAGCCGTTTTGGCGACTATTGGCGCCAGGCCCGCGCGACGGGCATTCCGCACGCGCCCTACCATTTCTACTATTTCTGCCGGCCCGCGCGCGAACAGGCGAAATGGTTCATCGCCAATGTGCCGCGCGCATCTGTGCAGATGCCGCCGGTTCTCGATGTCGAGTGGAACCACGCCTCGCGCACCTGCACCTCGCGGCCCGACCCCGAGACCGTGCGCGCGGAAATGAAGGTCTGGATGGACATCGTCGGCCGCCACTACGGCAAGCGGCCGATCATCTACACCCCGGTCGATTTCCACCGCGAGAACCTCGACGGCCACTTCCAGGGCTATCAGTTCTGGCTCCGGTCGGTCGCCGCCCACCCCCAGGACATCTATCCCAACCACCCCTGGACCTTCTGGCAATACACCGGCACCGGCATGATGCCCGGCATCAAGGGCGACACCGACATCAACGCCTTTGCCGGCAGCAAGAAGCAATGGCAGGAATGGCTGAAGAAATACGCAAGGTAGGCGGGGTTTGTGAGCCCGGGCGCATCAGCTATGCTGGCACCGATCGTCACCTTTAATGGTCCGTAGCCCGATGCCCGACATAGAAATCCGCGAAAGCCGCCCCGATGACTTGAGCTTCATCGAACAGCTCTATCGGGCGGCCTTCCCTGATGAGGACCTGCAGCCGCTGGTACGGCAATTGCTCACGAAGGAACCCGGCATTCTCTCGCTGGTGGCCGAAGCCGGGGACGCGACGGTGGGCCATATCCTGTTCACCCTCTGCGAAATCGCCGGCAGTGAGGACCGGGCCGCACTGCTCGCGCCGCTGGCCGTCGCACCCGAATGGCAGCGCAAGGGCATCGGCTCGGCATTGATCCGAGAAGGGCTGAGCCGGCTGGAGCGGGAAGGCGTGGTCCATGTCTATGTGCTCGGCGATCCCGCCTATTACGGACGCAACGGCTTCACCCCCGAACCTGCCATCGCGCCGCCCTATCCCTTGCCCGCGGAGTGGCGCGAAGCCTGGCAGTCGCTCGGCCTGGGATCGGCACCGTCGCCGGATCACGGAAAAATCAAGCTCCCGGAAGTCTGGATGCAACCGGCGCTGTGGGGGCCTTGAGAAAAGCCGGTGCCCTTCGTGGGCATCAAATCAGCAAGCCAATCCAATCATGGAAAGACCGACAACCGTAATCAACAAACCAACAGCAAACGCAATCGCGGCAAGCCTTCCCGCATGGTTGTAATAATTCGTATGGGAGTATTTTTTCTCTATAGTCCTGTATTTCTTCGGCAGAAAAGAACTAAAAGAAAAAAATGAATGATATATTCGTAATCCATCCAAGAAACTTCCACCGTTATTAAATGAAACGACGAACGAATATATTTGAAGTATGACCACCGTAAAAAATATTAAAAAAACGCCAACATAAAAAAGATACGAGGAAATGCCGCACAACGAGTACCAAGGCATTGGGGACTACTTGTTTGACCCTATCCACAGTGTTCATTGATAGCATGTCCTGTCAAGCAAGGTACCATTCCCACAAGCGTTCCGACATCAACCAGAGCACCCATAAAGGTTTTGCCCATCCCTAGAATCACCTCATCATCGCCACAAATCTGCGGTGGATAGGCCGCCTGATCAGGAGATGACGCCATCATGACATCGAAGTTTTCCGTGGTCCTGCTGCTCGCAGGCCTCGCCTCCACTCCGGCGCTGGCCCAGGCACCCGCCTGCGGCGGCAATTTCGCGCAGTTTCTCGAAGGCGTCAAAGCCGAGGCAGTCGCCAAGGGAATCAGCGCCGATGTGGCGCAGTCGGCGTTGCGCGGCGTGTCGGTCGACAACACCGTTCTGTCGCGCGACCGGGCGCAGGGCGTCTTCCGGCAGACTTTCCTCGAGTTTTCCCGCCGTTCGGTGAGCGCCAACCGCATGCAGGTCGGCGCAAGCAAGATGAAGCAGTTCGGCGATGTCTTTGCCCGCGCGCAAGCCGAATATGGCGTGCCCGCCGCCGTCATCACCGCGTTTTGGGGGCTGGAGACCGATTTCGGCGCGGTGCAGGGTGATTTCAACACGATGAATGCTTTGGCGACGCTGGCGCATGACTGCCGCCGGCCGGAACTGTTCCGGCCGCAGCTTATCGCGGCGATCGAGATGGTCGGCCATGGCGATCTCGATCCGAACACCACCACCGGCGCCTGGGCCGGCGAGATCGGCCAGGTGCAGATGCTGCCGCGCGACATCATCGCCCACGGCATCGACGGCGATGGCGACGGCCATGTCGACCTGAAGAAATCCTCGCCCGACGCCATCCTGACCGCCGCCAAGCACATCAACGCGCTCGGCTGGCGCGCGGGGGAGCCGTGGCTTGCGGAAGTCGCGCTGCCTGCGGGCAATTTCCCCTATGAGAAATCCGGCCTCGGCCAGGGCATGACGATGGGCGACTGGACAGCCCTTGGCGTGAGCTTTCCCAATGGCCAGCCGACCACGCAGAACCTGCCCGCCGACCTCCTGTTGCCGCAGGGGCGCAACGGCCCGGCCTTCCTGGCCTTCCCGAATTTCTCGATCTATCTCGAATGGAACCAGAGCTTTATCTACACCGTGTCGGCCGCCTATTTCGCCACGCGGCTGGCCGGCGCCAAGCCCTATGACCCGGGCAATCCCGGCGACGGCCTGGGTGACGCCGCGATGAAGCAGTTGCAGCAGAAGCTCGCTGGCCTCGGCCACGACGTCGGCAAGATCGACGGCATTCTGGGCGGCGGCACCCGTGCCGCAGTGCGCGCCGAGCAATTGCGTATCGGCCTGCCCGCCGATGGCTGGCCCGACCAGGACCTTCTCAACCGTCTTTGACCGGTTTGCGCTTTCCGCGTGATTTGACCGCCGACGGCTCCGTTGCGCCAGGGTCGCGCTCCGCACCGGCCTGAGGGGATGAAGGTGTCGTGCTCTCGACCGGTCCCTCGCCTTGCGCCACCGGCTCCGGATCCGCGGTCGCGCCTTGGGTGGCCGCGTCCGCCGCCTTGTCGTCACCTGCATGCGGCGACTGCGCGTCGGCTTTTGCGGCGGATCGGCGGGCGCGGCGCTGATAGAGCGCAAACCGCGCCGCCCGGTAGCGCGCCCTCACCGCCCACATGACGTTTTCCACGCCGTCGAGTTCGTCCTCATAGGCCTGCGCCAGGGCCTGCTTGTAGGAGCCGAGACCCTCGTTCGCGAGCTCCTCGACGCGCTCCATCGCGTTGAACCAGATCGGCGACACCAGGAGCGAAATCGCGGTCACCGCGATCGCCAGGCGGTAGATGTCGGCCCCCAGCGCGCCGGAGGCGAAGCCGGCGGCGGCCAGCACAAAGGAGAATTCGCCGATCTGCGCCATCGACAGGCCGGCGAGCAGCGCGGTTTTCGGGTCCGACCCGGTGATGCGGAGCAGGAAGATGTTGAGCGCGGTCTTCATCGCCACGACAAGAAAGGCTGCGGCAAGCACCAGCCAGACATTGGCGAGGATGAAGTCGAGATCGATCAGGAGTCCGATCGACAGGAAGAACACCACCAGAAGAATGCTCTGGATCGGCTCGATCACCGGAATCACCCGGCTTCGAAGCGTCGAATTGCCGACGATGATGCCCGCCAGGAACGCGCCATAGACCGGCGACAGCCCGGCAAGGCCCGAAAGGGCGGCGGCAGAGAAGCACAGGGCCAGCGAACCGATCGCCAGAAGGTCGACATTGTTCTCGATCGCCTCGGCAAAGGGCATCTTGAGCTTCGGATGGCGGCCGAACCACCACAAGAGGCCCGCCAGCAGCAGCACCGCAACGACCACCTTGAACGCCACCTCGCCATAATCGATGGTTTCGCCGCCGAGGCTCGAGACCAGGATCAGCATCGGCACCACGGCGATGTCCTGGGCGATCAGCACGCCGACGGCGACGCGGCCGGGCGCATGGCGCAACTCGCCCATTTCATCGAGCATCTTCATCGCCACCACCGTGCTCGAAAGCGCGATGATGAAGCCGAGGATCAGCGTTTCCGCCGGGCTCGCGTCCAGCACGAAGGCCAGCGCCGCCGCCAGCGCCATGGCGACGACAAGCTGCCCGCCCGCCACCAGCACCGCCTGCCTGAGGCTCAGCACGAAGGCCTTGATCGACAGCTCCATGCCGATGAAGAACAAGAGCACCATGACGCCGAGTTCAGCCAGCAGCGAGACGTTCTCCGATGTCGAGATCACCCCCAGACCGGTGGGACCAAGCGCAAGCCCGGCCAGAATGAAGCCCACCAGCGGCGGCTGCTTCAACCGCATGAACGCCAGGCCCATCAGCGCCGCAATGGCCACCGCGATCGCAATCGCCAACAGCGCGCCGCCATGATGCCCGCCCTGCCCGGCAGCCTGCTCGACAACCTGGGCGACTGCCTGTTCGACCACGCCTCCGACAGCTTCAACCGCACCGGAGATTTGTTCTTCCATCGGGCACTCCCTTCGATCGGTTAGCCTAGTGTGCTTTGCAGCAAACGCAAACGGATCAGGAAGAATAATGGGAAGTGGAGGGTGGCGCGTTTACCAGTTCGCAATGGTTGTTATGGAATAGTATTCTAACGTCTTATCTCCGAAACTTCAGCCCTGTTTGTTCCTGAATGCAGGTTGCCGAATTAGCCGGGATGAGACCCCAGACTTTCCGCCTATCACAGAGATTGGCGCCGATTGATCGCACCACGGCGGGAACGAGGATCTTCCATGATCAAAATGAACATCAGCAGCAAATTCAATACATTGCTCTTTGGCGCAGCACTGGTTTCCGCCATTGCCGTTGCGGGAACCGTGATCAATCTGAGCGAGCGTTTTGTGTCCCAGGCGATGCAGGACAAGCTTTCAAGCGTCGAAACCGAATTCAAGTCGGAGCTATCGGCCTCGCAGCGGTCCGCCACCATGCTGTCCAAGCTTGTTGCCGAGCAGCAAAGCGTGAAGGAATTGTTCGCTGCAGGCGATCGCGACACGCTGGCCAGGGAATTCAAGAGCGCGTTCGACATGCTCAAGACCGAGTATGATGTGCGGCAGTTCCAGTTCCACCTTCCCCCGGCCACCTCCTTCCTGAGGGTTCACAAGCCGGAGGAATTCGGCGATGACCTTTCCAGCTTCCGCAACACGGTGCTTGAGGTCAATGCGACCAAGACCAGCCTTTCCGGCCTTGAGGCAGGCGTAGCCGGAATCGGTATCCGCGGCCTTGCGCCGATCTCCCTTGACGGCAAGCACCTGGGATCGGTGGAATTCGGCCTCAGCCTGCACAGCGGTTTTGTCGAGAAGTTTACCCAGAACACCGGCAATCCGGCGGCAATCTTCGCACTCCGCGACGACGGTCTTCACGAGATCGGCACAACCTTGCCCGCCGGACAGGACCCCGCAAAATCCCTGGGCCTTGCCGATCTTGTCGGCGAACGGGTGACATTCGATGAAATGCCAGGAACCGACGGCGTCTACGCCAACATCGTGTTTCCGATCACCGATGTCTCCGGAAGCACCATCGGCGTGGCGCTCGTCGCGGTTGACCGCACCAGTTACAACGCTATTGCTGCTGCAGGCCTGTGGGCGGCGGCCGGCGTGTTCCTGCTGCTTATGCTGATAGCCTGCACGATCGCGCTGATCAGCAAGCCGCTGATTTACCGTCCGCTGGCCAGCATGACCAACTACATGGGCCTTCTTGCCAATGGCGATCTGAAAACCGAAGTCCCCTTCGCCAGGCGCTCCGATGAAGTCGGATCCATGGCCCAGGCGGTCGAAGTGTTCCGCAATTCGGCGCTGCGCAACATCGACCTGGAAAACGAGGCCGAGCAAACCCGTTTCACCACCGAACAGGAACGCGCCGCCAACGAGGCCGAAAAAGCCCGTCAGGCGCAGCAGTTGCAGTCGGCGGTCACCGCCCTTGCCGAAGGCCTGGGCCAACTGGCCGATGGCAATCTTGCCTTCCGCATCACCAGGGCGTTCCCCGGCTCGCTCGAGGCGGTGCGCCAGGACTTCAACCAGTCGATCGAACGCCTCGAAGCGGCGTTTGCGACAATCTCTTCCAGCTCGGTCAATATCGGCCAGGGCACGGCGGAGATCCGCAGTTCCACCGACAATCTGTCGCGCAGGACAGAACAGCAGGCCGCCTCGCTCGAGCAGACCGCCGCCGCACTGGATGAAATCACTTCAACCGTGCAAGCCGCCCATCAGCGCGCCACCGATATCGGCCGGATGGTCAACGAAGCCTCCGGCGTCGCGGCCGAATCCGAGATCATCGTCAAGGACACCGTGACCGCCATGAGCGAGATCGAGACCTCCTCCAAACAGGTGACGCAGATCATCGGGGTGATCAACGATATCGCGTTCCAGACCAATCTCCTGGCGCTCAACGCCGGCGTCGAAGCCGCGCGCGCCGGAGAAGCCGGCCGGGGCTTTGCCGTGGTCGCCCAGGAGGTACGGGAACTGGCCCAGCGCTCCGCCAGCGCCGCCAAGGAAATCAATGCGCTGCTGGAGAAATCCGAAGCCCATGTCCAGTCGGGTGTGACACTGGTGACGCGGACCGGCGAGGCCCTGCAGAAAATCGGCGGCCACGTGCAGTCGATCAACGCCAACGTCAAGGCGATGGTCACCTCCTCGAAGGAGCAGTCCGTGGGAATTCAGGAAATCAACACCGCCGTCAACCAGATGGACCAGATGACCCAGCAGAACGCTGCCATGGTCGAGGAGACCACGGCCGCCGTGCATACGGTCTATGCGGAAACCGAGACTCTCAACCAGGCAATCGCCCGGTTCCAGCTCAGCGGGCAGGTCAACCACCATCGTCAGGCCCGCGCCGCCTGACAGAAGCACGAGACGGATCAGCTTTCGCATGGAATGATTTCCTGAGCAGCTTGCGCTGCAAGTGAGCGATACCGCAAGTCATTGCCAAGCGCCGCGTGACAGATGCGCGCGGCGCCATAGGAGCTCAAGGCGTCGTCGGACGCCCTTGTTGCAGCAATTTCTATTGGAATTGTGTGATTGGGCTCGCGAGCATCAACATCATTTCGGCGATCCAGCAAGCCTGTCGACCTTGTCAGCGGAAGGACCAGCAATGCCAGCTTCATTGCGGCGCCCTGCCGCAGAATGCCGCTCGCCATCAAACTGGCATATTAGTCTTGCCATCGAGCTGACATGTTAGTATTGATTTGACATCATGTGGGGAGGTCCGTGTGATACACAGGAGAATTCGCGGATGACTTCCGATGTGGAAGTCGATTTGGTTTTGGGAGGAACTAAACCATGAAAATTCAAGATATTGCACTGGCCGCACTGGCAACGACAATGCTGACCGCCCTGTCCGCTCCGGCCTTTGCCGCGCCGAAGACGCTGAAATGGGCCCATGTCTACGAAGTCAGCGAACCCTATCACACCTGCGCCGTCGCGGCGTCGGATCTGCTGTCCACCGCCACCGACGGGCGCTATGACATCGAGGTCTTTCCGGCCTCGTCACTCGGCAAGGAAGTCGACATCAATGAAGGTCTCGGGCTTGGCACCGTGGACATCATCTACACCGGCCAGCTCTTTGCCGGCAGCGCCTATGGACCCATTGCCATCGGCGGCGCGCCCTTCATGTTCCGCGACTACGATCACTGGGACAAGTACCGCAATTCCGAGCTCTTCGACGAGCTGGCGACCGGCTACAAGAACGCCTCGGGCAATCACATCACCTCGATGACCTATTACGGGCAGCGCCACGTCACCTCGAATGTCGAGATCAAGACTCCCGAGGACATGGCCGGCCTGAAGATCCGCGTGCCGAACGCGCCGCTCTACATGATGTTCCCGGAAGCCGTGGGCGCGAACCCGACGCCGATCGCGTTCGCCGAGGTCTACCTGGCGCTGCAGCAGGGCACCGTCGACGCCCAGGAAAATCCGCTGCCGACCATCCAGGCCAAGAAGTTCTACGAGGTCCAGAAACACATCACCCTGACCGGCCACATCAGCGATGCGCTGATGACCATTGTCGGCGGTCCGACCTGGGGCGGATTGAGCGCGGACGACCAGGCGGTCCTCGAGGGCGTGCTGGATGAAACCGCCAAATGCGCCACCGATCAGATCATCAAGGCGGAGCAGGAACTGGTGCAGTGGTTCAAGGACAATGGCGTCAACGTCAACGAGGTTGACCGCACGCCTTTCCGTGAAGCCACGATGAAGCTGCACAACGGCCCGAGCGCAACCTGGGACCAGGCCACCTACGACAAGCTGCAGGCCATAAAGTAGCAAAGACCGAAGATTTGCGTTGCGTGGCGGCCATCGGCCGCCGCGTCCCCACCCCTTCGGAGTTTGCCTGATGTCGAAAGATGAGAATTCCGGCGCGCAGACCTCGTTCGCCGAGTTGATTCATGAGGAAGACGAGGACCTGACCGGCTTCCAGTGGGACGACGGTCTGGTGTTGGCCGTGTTCTGGGTTCTGGCCTTTGTCGTCTTCCTGCAGTTCTTCACCCGTTACGTGCTCAATGATTCGCTCGGCTGGACCGAGGAGATCGCCCGTTTTCTGCTGATCACGGTGACCTTTCTCGGCGCCGTGCTGGCGGTCCGGCGCGAAAGCCACATCGCCGTCGAACTGGCGTTTCGATGGCTCTCCCGGCCGGTGCGCCAGGCGCTGCAATACTTCATCGATATCGTCGGAATCGTGTTTTACGGCTTCATGGGCATTCTCTGCACGCAAGTTGCCGGCAAAACCCAGCAGATGATGGTTTCGATCAGTTTTCCGAAATCCTCGCTCTACTGGTTCATCTCCGCCTGTTTCCTGGCCATGACCCTTTATGCGATCCGCGTGTTCTGGCGCCATCTGCGCACAGGCACCAGTCGCCTGATCGATCCGGAAAGCGCCCCGATAATCGGCCCCTCGCTGTAAGCAAAGGTACATCATGCTTCTGACGCTCCTCTTCGTGATGGTCCTGGTGCTGATCGTGCTGGGCGTCCCCGTTGCCATCGCGCTGGCCGGGTCCTCGGCCGTGTTCATCCTGCTCGACGGCAGCGTGCCCGGCCTTGTCGTTGCCCACCGGATGATCAACGGCGTCGATTCCTTTCCGCTGCTGGCGGTGCCTTTCTTCATCCTCGCGGGAAACCTGATGAACAGCGCCGGCATCACCGAGCGCATCTTCAATTTCGCCAAGGCGCTGGTCGGCTGGTTGCCGGGCGGGCTTGGCCACGTCAATATTGGCGCCTCGGTGATCTTTGCCGGCATGTCGGGCGCGGCCGTCGCCGATGCCGGCGGGCTCGGCGCCATCGAGATCAAGGCGATGCGCGACGCCAATTACGATCCGGGCTTCGCGGTGGGCATCACCGCCGCCTCCTCGACCATCGGCCCGATCATCCCGCCGTCGCTGCCGATGGTGATCTACGGCGTCGTCGCCGGCGCCTCCATCGGCCAATTGTTCGCCGCCGGCTTCATCCCCGGCCTGTTGATGGCCCTGGCGCTGATGGTCATGGTGGCGTTCTACGCCCACCGCTACAAATATCCCCGCGACCAGGCCTTCCGGTTCACCATCCTGGGCCGCAGCTTCATTCATGCCTTCCTGTCGCTGCTCACGCCGGTGATCATCGTCGGCGGCATTCTGTCAGGTGCGTTCACGCCCACGGAGGCTGCCATCGCAGCCTGTGTCTGGGCGCTGATCCTCGGCCTCTTCGTCTACCGCACGCTCACCCTGCGTCGCTTCCTCAAGGTTTCGCTCGACACGATCGAGACCACGGCGGTGGTCTTGTTCATCGTCGCGGCCGCCTCCATCTTCGCCTGGATCCTGACCTCGAACCGGGTGCCCGAGCTTTTCGCGGCCCTCATCCTCGGCGTCTCGGAAAACCCGATCATCGTGCTGCTGCTGATCAACCTGATCCTGCTGGTCGTGGGCTGCTTCATGGAAACGGTGGCCGCCATCACCATCCTGGTGCCGGTGCTGCTGCCGATTGCGGTCCATGTCGGCGTCGACCCGGTGCATTTCGGCGTCATCATGGTGCTCAACCTGATGCTGGGCCTGTTGACCCCGCCGGTCGGCATGGTGCTCTACGTGCTTTCGAGAGTCTCCAAGGTGCCGTTCGAGCGCTGCGTCACCGCCACGGCGCCGTTCCTGGTCCCGCTGTTCCTGGTGCTGATGGTGATCACCTTCTTCCCGATCTTCACCATGTGGCTGCCAACGCTGCTCTATCGCTGAGACCCGGCAGGGAACGGCAACCTGGGCCTAAAGCTTGTCGAACTCGTCCTTGTCGACCGGCATCAGCATCACCGCCGTTGCCATCACGGCAAAGCCGAAGGTGGAGCCGAACGAGACCAGCAGGATGAAGATCGCCGCGATCCAGTTCGACGAGCGCCAGATCAGGTCGCCAAAGCCGTTGATGTTGAAATACACCACCGCGGCAGCGACGAACCAGCCGATCAGAACCCCGAGCGCGGTGTTGAGAAGCACGAAACGGATCAGTTTTGGCATGGGGTGATCTCCTGCGCAGCCTTGCGGCTGCAGTGAGCGGCAATCATACCGCAAGTCATGGCCGGAAGCCGCGTGACAGATGCGCGCGGCACGATATGAGCCAGGGCGTCGTCATACGGCCTTGAACACATTGAGTGAGCCATCGGTCTCCAGCACCACCGAATGGAAGGCCGACAGCTCGGCCTCGCCGCTGGCATGCAGCGCCGCGGTGATTTCCTCCCGCGTCACCCGCTCCTCGCGCAGCGCCTTGTCCTGGTAGGTCCCGCGATGCACCAGAAGCGCCGGTTCACTCTTGACCAGGGTCTCCACCGCCTGGCTCCGCACCGACAGCCAGGTGATGACAAATTGCAGGCAGATCAGCAGCGCAAGGGCAACGACCCCTTCGATCAGCGGTACCGACTTGGTCAGGATGATCGAGGCCAGCATGGAGCCGAGACAGATGGTCACGACAAAATCAAAGGCGTTGAACTTGCTCAGCGTGCGCTTGCCGGATGTCCTGAGCATGACGATGAGGGCCAGATAGGCCAAGGGGGCGGTGACCAGAATGCGGCCTATGCCGGCCCAGTCGTCGAAAAAGACAGGAGTGTCCATATGTGCGCCTTCCCTCGGGATTGATCCTTTGCGGGGCCATTTGACCAATGACTGGGCGGAAAGTGATCTCATCACGTCGCCCTTACTCTCGCAAGGGACAACCCGCGACCGGTCCCATTGGTTCCGGTCGGCAGGGTTTCGGAAGGCGATTGCCTCAGTCCGCCATGGTCTCGAGGCTTGCAAATCCGTCCGGCGCGCCCTCGCCGCCAAAGGGCGTCGTCACCTCGACGAAATCATCCGGATAGAACCCGTTGAAGCGAGTTCGGAGCGACAGCGAATAGGCGCCGATATGGCCGATCTCGATCCAGTCGCCGGTATCCACGGTTTCGGGAAGCCAGAACGGCCGCGACAGGATATCGACCGAATCGCAGGTCGCGCCGCAGACCTTGAACGGCACCACGTTTTCGGCCTTGCCCTTGCGGATGCGCCGCGCCGGGTCCGGGATGAAGCGCGCCGGCAGCGTGATCTTGCCGGTCCAGCTGTCCGACAGCGAGGCCCAGATGCCGTCATTGATGTAGAGCCTGCGGCCCTTCCTCAGGAGCACCCGCACGATCAGCGAGAAGGCGCGGGCCACCACCACCCGGCCCGGCTCGGCCACCAGCGGCATGTCGTCGAACGCCCATTCGGTGATGTTGGCCCGGAGCTCGGCCATCAGATCCTCGAGCGGCGGCATCGGCTTCGCCTTGCGGTTCGGATCATGCCCATAGACCGCCGGGAACCCGCCGCCGACATCGAGGCCGACCAGGTCGACGCCGGCGCGGTTGCGCACCCAGTCCGCGGATTTGAGCGCGAGTTCATAGGATTCCGCCTCCTCCACCTGGCTGCCGACATGGAAGCAGAGCCCGACCTTGAAGCCGATCCTGTCGAGCCGCTGCACCAGTTCCACCGCATGGCCGGGGGCGGCGCCGAATTTCTTCGACAGCTCGTACATCGCGTGGCCCTTGGTCTGCAGCCGCACGAAGATGGTGATCGAGGCGGGATCGAGATCGAGCGCGCGCACGATCCGGAGCACCTTGGCGATCTCGTCCTCGTGGTCGAGCGACATCACCCGGATGCCGTATTTTTCGAGCGCCAGCCGGATATCGGACTGCGCCTTGACCGGATGCATGTAGAGCATCTCTGCGGTCTTGGAGGCGGCGCGCACGGCGGCAAATTCCCCCGGCGAAGCGACGTCGAAGATCTTGACCCCGGCCTCGACCAGCGTTTTCAGCACCATCGGCTCGCCATTGGTCTTGACCGCATAGGCCGTCTCTCCGGGAAACAGCGCCATGAACTGCCGCGCATCCTGCTTCAGCACATCGGGCCTGAAGCAATAGAGCGGATGGTCCGGCCTGAGCGTGAGGGCGGCGTCGGTTCCCGTGGCGAATCGTTGCATCGTGGTCTCCCGGATGGCGCAAAGGCTCTTACACCATTGAACAGTGTCTCAATCAACGCCGCGCGGCGGTAGAGGTTGCGTATTGCTGGTGGAGACGAAGGAACCGGCAGTCGTCCGCGGCGTCCGGCAGCCCCCGATCTGGTGCTCCTATCAGCAACCGGATCGATCAATCCCATCAATTCTTTGATCGTGACAGCCTCAGGCGCCGCGAGGCAGAATCTGATTTCGGGTGGCGCCGAATTCTGCGGCGTGGCAAGCCCCTCCGCACCATCCAAGACGGAGATACAATGTCCACGCCCGCCCCAATGCCCCGTACCCTCGCCCCGTCGATGTCCGCCGCCACCTGGGCGACCCTGATCCTGCTCGGGCTGATCTGGGGCGCCTCGTTCTTTTTCGGCCGCATCGCCGTGCAGCATGTGCCGCCGATGACGTTGGTGCTGCTGCGCGTGAGCCTCGCAGCCCTTGCCCTCCACCTCGCCTTCGGCCGGCTGCCGGGGTTTTACGCGACGCTCGCCAGCCGCTGGCCGGAACTGCTCGTCCTGGGGCTGATCAACAACGCCATCCCCTTCACGCTGATCTTCCTGGGCCAGACCGAGATCGGGGCGGGACTGGCCTCCATTCTCAACGCCACCACACCGCTCTGGACCGTGATCATCGCCCAGGTCCTGACCACTGACGAAAAGATTTCCGCCGCCAAGCTGATCGGCTGCGCGCTCGGGCTCGCGGGCATGGTGCTGCTCATCGGCCCTGCCGCACTCGGCATCGCCGATGCACCGCTCTGGGCCAAGCTTGCCGTGGTTGGCGCGGCGGTCTCCTATGGGTTTGCCGCAGCCTTCGGCAAGCGCTTCAAGGGCCTGTCGCCGCGCATCACCGCCACCGGCCAGCTCACCGCCTCAAGCCTGATCATGCTTCCCTTCGCGCTTGTCGTCGATCAGCCCTGGACGCTGCCGATGCCGCCGATGGAGGTCATCGCGGCGATCCTGGCGCTCGCACTCGTTTCCACCGCCTTCGCCTATGTGCTCTATTTCCGCATCCTCAGCGTGGCGGGAGCCACCTCGGCCTCGCTCGTCACCCTGCTGGTGCCGCCGTCAGCGATCCTGCTCGGCATCGTCTTTCTCGGCGAAACCCTGTCGCTGACCGAAGCGATTGGCCTGGGCCTCATCGCACTGGGGCTCTTGTCACTGGACAACAGGCTGGCCATAAAATGGAAATAGGCGGCTCGGCCTGAGTCGTTTCAGGGGAGATGCCGGGATGGCCGAAAATCGCATGATGAGTCTGGCCGCCCTGATCAAGGCGCGCGACGCGGGCAAGGCCAACCCGGAGCTGATGGTGGCGCTCAGCCGCGACGCCATCGCCCGCAAGGACCCGGGCGTCAAGGCCTTCGCCCATGTTGCCGACGAACCCGTGATCAGCCAGCAAGGCCCGCTCGCGGGCGTCGCCATCGGCATCAAGGACAATTTCGACACCTTCGACCAGCCGACCTGCTACGGCTCGCCCGCCTATGCCGGCCATCGCCCGAGGACCGACGCGGCGATCGTCGACCTTGCCCGCAGGCAGGGCGCCACCATCATCGGCAAGACGGTGAGCACGGAGTTCGCCTTTCTCAATCCCGCCGCCACCGTCAATCCGCACAATCACGCCCATACGCCCGGCGGCTCGTCGTCCGGGTCCGCCGCGGCCGTCGCCGCAGGCATGATCCCCGCTGCCACCGGCGCCCAGACCGGCGGATCGGTGATCCGGCCTGCGAGCTATTGCGGCATCGCCGGCTACAAGCCGAGTTTCCGGCTGCTGCCCGTCACCGGCATCAAGCACTTCGCGCCCACGCTCGACACGGTCGGCCTGTTTGCCGCGGGCGTTGCCGACGTGGCGCTGCTTGCAGCACTGCTGACAGGCCGTGATCTGAATGCTGGCGTGGACGATGAGCCCGTCGACCCGGGAAAGATCCGCGTCGGGCTGTACCGCTGCGCTCTGCTCGAAGGCGCCGACCCGGACATGCAGGCGGCACTGTCTCAGGCAGCCGACAAGGCGGCAGACGCCGGCTTCGATGTCGGCGAGATCGGCGAGCCCGAGGCCATGGCGATGGCGCGCGGCGCCCATTCCGACATCCGGAATTTCGAAGCCGGCCTGGTCTGCGGGTCGGACCTTGCCCTGTTCGGCGACCAGATGAGCGAGGTCCTGGCCCGGACCATCACCAACGGCCAGGCGATCAGCCCCCAGGCCTATGACGCAGCCCGCAAGCTCGCCAAGCGCGGCCGCGCGGCAACCCGGGCGCTGTTTAACGAGGTCGACAACCTGCTCACGCCCGCAGCGCCCGGAGCCGCGCCCCTGGGGCTCGAAAGCACCGGCGACCCGCGCTTCAACAAGCTCTGGACGCTGATGGGGACGCCGGCGGTCAACATTCCCGGATTCCGCGACGCCAACGGCATGCCGCTCGGCATCCAGGCCGTCGCCCGCTTCGGCCAGGACAAGGCGCTGCTAAACGTCGCTGCCGCCTTGGAGCGGGCCTTCGGAGACTGAGGCAAGGTCTCATCCAGGGCGCTGAACCCTCCCGCTCAAGGCTGCCTGTTCCCGACGTCCCAATTGCGTAAGCCCGCGGAAACCGATGGACCGGAAAAGGCGAAAATGCGGCAGCCACACTTGATTGTGCGGAGGATTTCAACACCCATAGGGAGTATGCGACAGTTTCTTAACAGAATATGAATTTCCTGAAAATCATTATATTTCAAAGTGATGGAAACAGTTCTGGGCCGTTTTCCCGCTTTTTTAGCTGCACTGCAGCAACGATTTCGCTTCCCACGGAGCCAAAGCCGTGACTATCATTTGACTGTAAACGCGATGGAGGACCACCATGGGATTTACGCAATCGCTCAATGCCCTTGTGATCTGTGCAGCGTTCATATTTGTAGGCGCAATGCTCTTCATCTGACCTTGATGAGCATTGAATAACAGTCAAAAGCTTGAGGACGGGAGTGATCAATCGCTCCCGTTTTCTAATTACTGCGGCCCCGGCTTTCTGTCTGCCGCGGGCAGTCCATCCATTCAGCGCACTGGCCGAGCGCGATAATGATGGTCAGGCAGCTGCGCCGACCGCCGTATCCTCGGCCCGCAATCCCAGCATGTGGCAGATCGCATAGACCAGTTGCGCCCGGTTCATGGTGTAGAAATGGAAATCGTCGATGCCGCGCTCGACCAGGTCGTTGACCTGCTCGGCGGCCACGGCTGACGCCACCAGCGCCCGCGTCTCGGCGTCCTTCTCGAGCCCGTCGAACCGCCGCGCCAGCCAGTCGGGGATGGACGCGCCGCAGAGTTTCGAGAACCGCGCCACCTGGCCGAAATTGTGGATCGGCAGAATGCCCGGCACGATCGGGATATAGATGCCCGCGCGCCGCACCCGCTCGACATAGCGCTCATAGGTGTCGTTGTCGAAGAAGAACTGGGTGATGGCCCGCGTCGCGCCGGCATCGACCTTGCGCTTGAGCATGTCGATATCGGTGGCGAAATCCGGGCTCTCGGGATGGCGTTCGGGATAGGCGGAGACCGAGATCTCGAAATCCGACAGGGCGCGCAATCCCGCCACCAGTTCGGCGCCATTGGCATAGCCGCCGGGGAACGGCTGGTAGGCTGCGCCCACGCCTTCCGGCGGATCGCCGCGGAGCGCCACGAAATGGTTGACGCCGACGGCCTGGAACTCCCGCGCCACCGCATCGACGGCGGCCTTGTCGGAACCGACGCAGGTCAGGTGCGCGGCAGGCGCCAGCGCGGTTTCGCTGCAGATCCTTGCAACCGTGTTGAGCGTCGGCTGCTTGGTCGAACCGCCGGCGCCATAGGTCACCGATACGAAATCCGGCTGGAACGGCGCGAGTTTCGTAATGCTTTCCCAGAGCTGGCTTTCCATGTCGCCATTCTTGGGCGGGAAGAATTCGAAGGACACCTTGATCCGCTCGGAGGAATCCTGGGCGCTGGCGCGGGAGGAGCTGTTCATGTCAAGCTGTTCCTGTGCTTGGGGAGGTGGAGGGGTCGGAGGCGATCAGCAGGCGCGGGTCGCGGGCAAGCCAGATTGTTACGGTCAGGGCCCGGTCACTGCCGGATCCGGCGGGCAGATCGACAATCTTGTCGACCGTCAAGCCGCACTGCCTGAGCCAGTCGGCAACCTGCTGCTGGCTGAACCCAAGCCGTGCATGAGCATGCTCGAGCCTGAGCTCCTCATGATCATGCGGCGCGAAATCCACCACCACGACGCGGCCGCCGGGCCGGAGCATGCGGGCGGCTTCGGTGATCGCCGGCAGCGGATCGTGCAGGAAATGCAGCACCTGGTGAATGGTCACCACGTCGAAGCTCTCGCGGTCGAGCGGCAGGTTGAGAATGTCGCCCTGGCGCACCGAGGCATGGGTGATGCCCGCCTCGTCGAGCTGCGCGCGGGCAATCGACAGCATGTTGCGGCTGGAATCGATGCCGATGGCGCGGCGGTAGCGGTCGGCCAGCAATTCGAGCATGCGACCGGTTCCGGTGCCAAGATCAAGAAGCCCGTCGAACGGCGTCCGGCCGATCAGCTCAAGGATCTCGGCCTCGACCTTCTCATCGGCGACATGCCGGTTTCGCAGATCGTTCCAGCTCTGAGCATTGGCGGAAAAATAGGCCTCCGCGCGGCTGGCGCGTGCCTGCTTGACGGTCGCCAGGCGCTCGCCATCGCGCGCCAGATGCGCGTCCGCCTGCGAGGTGGCGCTGAGCGCCTGCTGCATCAGCCTTGCCCGCACCCCGTCGCGCGTCATGCGGAAATAGGCCCAGGCGCCTTCCTGGTAGCGCTCGACAAGTCCGGCCTCGCCCAGCAGCTTGAGATGGCGCGAGATCCGCGGTTGCGACTGGCCCAGCACCTCGGTCATCTCGCTCACCGTCAGGTCGCCCTGGCTCAGAAGCGCGATCAGCCGCAACCGCGTCGGCTCGCCCGCGGCCTTGAGGACCTCGACGCATTCTTCCAGGGTAAGGGGAGACAGGGACAGCATTCACAACCTCAAAAATGATATAAAGATATGTTTATGTCATTTCAAAAGATGAGGCAAGCGCAATGTCGCTGGGACGAAACTTATTGTCGTTTTGGCTCTTTGAAATACGCTTGGCACGGCCAAGCCCTGCTGCGCGGCGCAACAGGGCAGATCACAGCGATCAGGCCACGCTCATCCGGCCGGATAAATCCACTGTTCCCAGATATGCGCGGTGATCTTTTCACCCTTGCGGATCAGCCCGGGCTTTTCCACCCAGGCAACAATACCGCGGCGGCGCTTGGCGGCCTTGACGAAATGCAGCGCGAGCGAGGTCTGGTCCATATCGGGATAATTCCGGGCAATCATCGCGCCGGCGATCCGGCACGGAGCATTGTCGCCGTCGATGCGGAGCGTCACCCCGCCCTCGAAGAACAATTGCGTGCGCGGCGGCAACATCGACAGAAGCGGGATGCCGGCAATCACCAGATTGGCGCCGATCCAGCCCGGTTCGATCCGCTCGATGCCCATGGCGCTGGCCGCGATCGCCAGCTCATCCTCGGCCACGATCGACACCTGCCGCTCGTTGCGGATCTCGGTGCCGCGCGGATACCACGGCTCGCGGCCGCCCGATTTGCGCGTCGACCCGGCATGATAATCGCCCTCGATGCCGTCATAGCCGAGGGTAAGCTCAGCCACGTCCCCGGTCGGGAAATCCCCGCCAAGGGCCGCCAGAACCGCCGTCACCTCCCCCTTGATCAGCCGCGCAGGCACGATTTCCGGCAGCGCGGGCGCAAGGTCGGGAAACATCGGAAGGGTCATCGCAGGCTCCAGGCAGGCAAATCATCGAGGACCGAGACATACCCAATCGCGCGGTGATGAACCAATCAAAAAACATGAACCCGGATCAGCCGCGCCGCAATTTGCCCGGCCCCGCCAGTCCCTGCCAGGGCAGCGCGTCGGGCGGCAGCCGCCGCGCCATCAACTGCATGACCAGCATCAGCACCAGAACCAGCAGCGTCGCCGCCACCGCCACGGCGGCCGCTTCCGCCGCGAGACCTGAATCCTCGAGGCTCAACAGCGCCACGCCCAGCGTCTCGGTTCCCGCCGACCACAACAGCGCCGAGACCGTGAGCTCGTTGAACGCCAGCAGGAAGACCATCAGCATCCCCGCGAACACCGCCGGAAACACCAGCGGAGCCACGATGTGGCGCAGCCGGTGATAGAGCCCCACACCGTCGCACACCGCCGCTTCCTGCACCGCATCGTCGAGCGTCGCCATCGCCGCCAGCACGGGTTTCAGCGCAATCGCATAAAACCGCGCGTGATAGGCAAACAGGATGATCCAGGGCGTGGCGTAGATCGACACCCCGATCAGCGGCAGCGGCTTGATGAACAACAGGATGCAGGCAATCGCCAGCACGATGCCGGGCACTGCATAGGGCAACTCGATCAGCGCAAACGCCGCCGCCCGCGCCTTGGGCTTGGCCCGGTCCAGCACATAGGCCGAAATCAGCGCGATGACGCCCAGGCTGAGCGCGGCCGCGCCCGCCAGCATCAACGAATTGCGGAACGCCCGGACGGTCAGGTCCTGGCGGAACAGCACTTCGGCATATTGCCGGAGCGTGGCACTCTCAAGCGACAGCCGCACGCCATAGGCCGGCACCACCGAGGTCGCCACAAGCGAAGCCAGCGGCAGCAGGATGGTCAGCGCGACAAAGCCCCAGACCGCCATTTCCATCGCCAGCCGCCAGCGCCCCAGATCCCAGAACGGCTCCAGCCGGTGATCGCTTTCCAGCCGGTTCTGCGCCCGCGCCAGAACCAGGCCGGCGGCGATGACGCCGGTACAGGCGATCGCCGCGATCAGCACCGAGATCGCCGCCGCATCATTGATCGCGCCCGGCCCAAAGCTCGCGAGCTTGCGGAACAAAAGCGTCGGCAGCGTCACATAGCCGACCGGCAGGCCGAGCAGCGCCGGAATGCCGAAATTGCCGGTGCCGGCGACGAACACCAGAAGCGCTGCCGTCAGCAGGAACGGTCTGAGCAGCGGCAGCATGATGTAGCGCACCACCTGCCAGGGGCTGGCGCCTTCCAGCCGCGCCGCCTCGATCAGCGGCCGCGGGATCGAGGCAAGCCCCGAGGCGAGCGTGATGGCGACGAGCGGCGCATGGTGCAGCCCCATCACCAGGATGATGCCGAACTGCCCGAGCATCGGATTGGGCGTCCCGGGCGATGGCGCAAGGCCGATCAGCTTGAGCAGCGGCGAGGCAGGGCCGGCCAGCGTCTTGAACGCGAGCGCCGAAATCTGCGGCGCGATCATCAGCGACAGCACCATGATGAAGGCCAGCGCCGTGCGGGCGCGAAGATTGGTGACCGACAGGATCAGCGCGAAGCTGACGCCAATCAGCATCGCGAGGCCTCCCGAGCCGAGCGCCACCACCAGCGTGTTGCGCGATGCCCGCCACACCTCGGGCGCATCGATTACCTGCCAGAACGCAACCACGCCGCCATCGAACGCGGTGAGGATGAGACGGCCAACCGGAATGACGGAAAACAGCACAATGAAAACAGCCAGCGCCAGCATGAGGCCCCTGCCCTCGCGCTGCCGCCAGCCAATGGAAGGTCCGCGCCATCTGAGACGCGGACCCGCAACCGTGGTGACTGTCACCGCGGCTTTACTGGCCGAAGATTTCGGCGAAACGGGCAGTGTTGGCCTCGGCTTCCGCCAGCGCCTTGGCGGCGTCGAACGGCATCACCTTGATGGTCGAACGGTCCGGAAAGCCTTCGGGAACGGCCACGTCCGGATGGGCCGGCAGGTAGCCCTGGCTCAGCGCCAGTTCCTGGCCTTCCTTCGAGATCAGGAAATCGACGAAGGCCTTGGCGGCGTCGGGGTTTTGCGTCGAGGCGAGGATTGCCACCGGTTCGGAAATCGCCGAGACGCCCTCTTCCGGGAACACGAACTCGACCGGCGCGCCCTTGGCCTTTTCGCGGATCGGCAGGAAGTCGACGACCATGCCATAGAGCTTCTCGCCGCCGGCAACCTGGGTGAGAATGCCGCCATTGCCGCCGGCTGCCTGCGCGCCATGGGCCGCGAGCGCCTCGTAATAGCCCCAGCCGGCGTCGAGATTGCCGACCAGCGTGGCGGTGTGGATCAGGGCAGCGCCCGAGGTCAGCGGCGACGGCATCGCCACCTGGCCCTTGGCCTCGTCCTTGAGCAGGTCTTCCCACGATGCCGGGATCATGGTGGCTGCGGTGTTGTACATGATGCCGGTGGTGATCAGCTTGGTGCCGAACCAGGTCTTGCCCGAGTCATGGACGCCCTCGGCATAGGCCGAAATGTCGGCGTCAGGATGCGACAGCAACAGGTCGCGGGCCTTCAGGCCTTCCATGGTGACGCTGTCTGCGATCAGCAGCACATCGGCGGGGGTCACGCCGGCGGCGAGTTCGGCCTCGAGCTTGGCCATGATCTTGGTGGTGCCGTCGCGCACGAAGGTCACCGTCACGTCCGGATAGGCCTTCATGAAGGCGTCGACCGACTGCTGCGCATCGGTGTTGGGCTGGCTGGTGTAGAGCGTCAGCGTGCCCTCAACGGCGCGGGCCGGACCGGCAAGAAGGACGAGCGAGGCGACGAGGCCAAGCGACAGCGGGATCATACGGTTCATGGGGCAACTCCAGTCAGGATCGGGAAGTGTGTCGCCGAGCCATAGCGGGACCAGATAACAGGGCTGTGACAGTGCAAAACCTCTCACGCAACCCTGGCTGGCGGACCCAATTCACCTTTCCGGAAGAGTGTGATATCTTTCGAGGCCGGGGAGCTGACACCGCTGATCAGGGAGATCACTGATGATGTTTGCCCATGCACTGTCCCGCAGATTTGCCGGGCCCCTGTGCCTGTCCCTCGCCCTCACGCTCGGCCACCCGGTGGCCTCGCTTGCCGCCGACCTGTCCTGCAACGGCCTCATCGAGCCCGGCCAGACCATGATCTGCTCCGGCTTCGAGCCCAACTGGGCGATTGAGCTGAGCTGCAACGGCGAAATGAGCGCGGATTTCATCGACGCCTTTTCCGGCGACGGCATCCAGACCACACCGGGCGGCATCGGCTTTTCGAGCGAGAACCCCTGGCAGCTCGAAACCAGCCATCCGGTCACAGGCTCCATCGCCTACACGCCCGGCGGCTGCACTGACGAGAGCGACCGGGTCAGCGACTTCACCTTCACGCCGACCGCCGCGCCGGGCCTCAGCCCGCCGTTCTTCCCATTCTGCTGCCGGATCGAGTGAGTTTAAATTCGGGGACAGTCGCCGTCCCCGAACTGCCGCAAGCTCAGTCGGGAAGCCTGACCGTCAGTTCCATCTCGATTTGCAGATCCGGTCCGGCAAGGGCTGCCACGCCGATCCCGGTGATGCTCGGCTGGGCGCCGTCGAGCATGGCCAGCAGGGGCGGCATGCTCTCCTCCAGCCGTTGCGGCGTCAGATCGACGACATAGATTCGCAGGATAGCGATGTCATGCGGTGTTGCGCCGATGGCGTCGAGTGCGGCTTTCGTATTGGCCATCACGATCCCGGCCTGTTCGACCAGACCGGCCGGCGCAGGTTCGCCACCGGGCCTTGCGGCCACCTGCCCCGAGATGAAGGCCATGCGGCCCGGGTCAACGATGGAGATCTGCGAATAGCCCAACGCCCCGGCATCCGGCAAAGATGGAGGGTTCAAACGGGTGATCTTCTGTGTCATAGGACTTCCTTGCTGTGATCTGATTTTCTCTACATTTGTAGAGTTTTTTGCTACAAACGAAAGCCACCCATGTCAAGTTCGAAACAGGCACGGCGCTTGATCATCCTCGATGCGGTCATCAAGCTGCTGGCGAGCCGCGGCCTTGAGGGCGTGACCCACCGGGCGATCGACGAGGCCGCCGGCCTGCCGCAGGGATCCTCCACCTATTATTTCCCGAAGAAGGAAGCGCTGCTTGTCGAGGCGTCCCGCCATCTGGCTGAGCTTCTTGAAAAGGATTGCGACGAGTTGCAGTTGGGCTTTGCCGAGATTGCCGCCAGACAGGGCGTGGATGCTGCGGTGGACTATGTCGCCAAGGAAGTCGTGTCCTACGCCGACACTGCGCGGGACCTGTTCCTGGCCCGCATGGAACTCACCCTGGCGGCCTCACGCCGCGAAGAGCTTGCCGATGTGGGAGACCTTCTGACGGCGGCGGCCCGGCGGCCCATCGAGTTCTTCCTGCAGCTGATTTCCGAGGGCCGCAAAGACATGCCGATCGAGACCTGCGCCGCCCTGATTGACGGCATCAGCCTGATGCACGCGACCGGCCAGGGCCCGAAGCCGACCACCGACCAGATCGCGGCAGTGTTTCGCGCCGTTCTTTGATCCGCCGGTCAGGGGCCACCGGCCTCACCATTCGGCCGCAGACCCGTCCCAATTGGTGAACTGCCCGGTGCCGTCGAGCGACAGACCCTCGGCCAGCGTGAGAATGCCGCCGGCACTGGTCGCCGCATCGATATCGGCCCCGGGCCCGCCCATGTCGGTCCGGACCCAGCCCGGATGGACCAGCACCACAGCCACGCCCATCGGCGCAAGATCGGTCGCCAGCCCCTGCATCACCTTGTTGACCGCCGCTTTCGACGCCCGGTAGGCGATCTGGTCGGACTTGGCATAGGACATCCGCCCCATTTGCGAGGAAATGGTGAGGATGCGCGGGTTCGCGCTGCGCTTGAGATGCGGCAGGAACGCCTGGGCGACAGCCAGCGGCGCCAGCGTGTTGATCGCCAGCGTCTGCGCAAATCCCTCGAAATCCATGTCCAGCGTCGACTGCCGCTTTGGACCGATGGTGCCGGCATTGTTGATCAGGATGTCGATCGGTTCACTGATGCTCGCCGCAGCCGCCCGCACCGCCTCGTGATCGGTGACGTCGAATACCAGGTCGTGGAACTTTGGATGATGGCAGATATGCGCGTCCGGATCGGTCACCACTGCCCGCGCCGAACCATAGACCGTCCAGCCCTTGGCCAAGGCCTGTTTCGCGAGTTCCAGCCCGATGCCGCGATTGGTGCCGGTGATGAGGATGGTGGTCAACGATAGATCTCCCTGCGGTGTCCGATCTCGATGACCACAACGGTCATCTGGCCCTTAGAAATTTGTACAATGATCCGCAGATCGCCGACACGAAACCGCCAAAGCTCACCGCTCTTGCCCTGCAATCGCTTGGCTAGCTCGCGGGGGTCTGGGTGTTCAACAACACGTTCATTGAGATACTTGAGAACCCGGCTCCGATCAGTCGGATTGAGCTTGGATAGTTGTTTGCGCGCGGATTCGGTGAACGCGACAACCCAAGTCATTCTGCTGCGTGCAAGGAGCTTCCATCTCCGTCCGGGTCGTCACCGAACTCCGCCAAAATCTCGGCCAGCGGAATGCGCTTGCCGTTATCCTTGGCCAGCACAGCTTCTGCGGTAGCCAGATCTTCCAGATCCTCGATCCGTTCCTTGATCGCGCGCAGGGCCAGTTCTTCCCTGCTGATGCCAAGGTCCTTGGCAAAGCGGGCGAGCAAATGGTCGAGGTCTTCCGGCAGGTCCAGTATGAGCATCGCGGCAATCCTTTGCGCCACAGTCTACTGCGCGCGGCAGCGCAATTCAACGCCACCGCGCTACAGCGAGCTGTTCCTACCTCTTCAGCGGCTTGTACGTCACCCGCCGCGGATTGACGCTGTCGGCGCCGAGCCGGCGGATCTTGTCCTGCTCGTAGTCCTCGAAATTGCCCTCGAACCATTCCACATGGCTGTCGCCTTCGAACGCCAGGATGTGGGTGGCGAGCCGGTCGAGGAACATGCGGTCATGGGAAATGATGACGGCGCAGCCGGCGAAGTTTTCGAGCGCCTCTTCGAGCGCGCCCAAGGTTTCGGTGTCGAGGTCGTTGGTCGGCTCGTCGAGCAGCAGCACATTGCCGCCGGATTTCAAGAGCTTCGCCAGATGCACCCGGTTGCGCTGGCCGCCCGAAAGCGTGCCCACCTTCTGCTGCTGGTCGCCGCCCTTGAAGTTGAAGGTCGAGCAATAGGCGCGGGAGTTCATCTCGTGCTTGCCCAGCTTGACGATGTCGTTGCCGCCGGAGATTTCCTCCCAGACGGTCTTGGAGCCATCGAGCGAATCGCGGCTCTGGTCCACATAGGAGAGGTGGACGGAATCGCCCACGGTGACCGTCCCGGAATCGGGCTGCTCCTGGCCGGTGATCATCCGGAACAGCGTGGTCTTGCCGGCGCCGTTGGGGCCGATCACGCCGACGATGCCGCCGGGCGGCAGCTTGAACGAGAGATCGTCGATCAGCAGCCGGTCGCCATAGGCTTTCGAGATCCCCTCGACGTCGATCACCTGGTTGCCGAGCCGCTCGCCGGTCGGAATGATGATCTGCGCCTCGCCGGGGCGGCGGTCATTGGCCGACTTGACCAGCTCGTCAAAGGCCCGGATACGCGCCTTGGACTTGGCCTGGCGGGCTTTCGGCGAGGAGGCAATCCATTCCTGTTCGCGGCTGATCGACTTCTGCCGGGAAGCGTCCTCGCGCCCCTCCTGCTTCATGCGCTTGGCCTTGGCGTCGAGATAGGCGGTGTAGTTGCCCTCGTAGGGAATGCCCTTGCCGCGGTCGAGTTCGAGGATCCAGCCGGTGACATTGTCGAGGAAGTAGCGGTCATGGGTGATCATGATCACGGCGCCGGGATATTCGCGCAAATGCTTTTCGAGCCAGGCGATGCTTTCGGCGTCCAGATGGTTGGTCGGCTCATCGAGCAGCAGCAGGTCGGGCTGCCTGAGCAGCAAGGCGCACAGCGCCACGCGGCGCTTCTCGCCGCCCGACAGCGCGTCGACGGAGGCTTCCGGCGGCGGGCAGCGCAGCGCTTCCATCGCCATTTCCACCTGACTGTCGAGATCCCACAGGTTCTGCGCGTCGATGATGTCCTGGAGTTTCGCGCCCTCGTCGGCGGTCTCGTCGGAATAGTTCATCATCAGTTCGTTGTAGCGGTCGAGGATCGCCTGCTTGTCGGCCACCCCTTCCATGACGTTGCCGAGCACGTTGAGGCTCTCGTCGAGCTGCGGCTCCTGCGGCAGGTAGCCGAGCGTCGCGCCGTCTGCCAGCCAGGCCTCGCCGGTGAACTCGGTGTCGAGCCCGGCCATGACCTTGAGCACGGTCGATTTACCGGCGCCGTTCGGACCCAGGATGCCGATCTTGGCGTCCGGGTAGAACGAGAGATGGATATTTTCGAGGATCTTCTTGGCGCCATAGGACTTGTTGAGCCCCGCCATGTGATAGATGAACTGCCGTGCCACGATGCGCTCCAGACATGAATTGGATGGTTGTCCGCTGTCTATGCGAAATGGGCGGCAAGGGCAATGCGCAGCATGGATCGCGATGGGCTGCGGGTTACTGAAACTCTTCTACCCGGCGGATCCGGTAGGCGCTCACGCCCTCGAGACGGGCGGGATCATAATAGTTGGAGAGTTCGATGAAGCCCGGGTGAGCTTCCGCCTCCGCCAGTTCCACCGGTTCGCTCACGTAGCGGCTGGCTATGAAGCTGTCGGGCGCCGCCTCCCGGCTCAGGCGATCGAGAAAATCCGCCTCGAACACGATGGCGCCGTCGAAATCGACCGAGCGGAGATCGACTCCTTCAAAATTCGGGGCGATCATCAACGCATTGCGGAAAGTACCGGCCGAGATGATCGCGCCGGAAAAATCGCAGTCGACCATGGCCGCCTCGTCGAAATTGACCGCAAGCCCGGTCGAATGGGCAAAGCTGGTGGCGGCGATCACCGCCCGGCTGAAATCGGTCCCGGCCAGTTGGGTGCGCATGATCTCGGGCGCGTCGTCATCGGCAAAGGGCGGCTCGAGGTCATCCGCGGCGATGCCCGAAAAATCGGACTTGGTGATGATGGCGTTTCGGAACCTTGCATGCTCGAGCCAGGCCGCGCCGAATCTCGACTCGACAATCCTGAGCCAGGTGAAATCGGCAAATCTGAATGTGGCATGACGCAGGCTCATCAGGCCGAGCGTCGGCAGCCGGATTTCGGCATGGGAGAAATCCGCGCCGCGGAAACTGAGCAGCTCCGTCTGGTAGATGCCGGCATTGAACAGCATGGTGATGATCTGCCCGCGTTCGGGGCTGAGCGGCCGGTCGATGAGAGCGGTGGTGTCGACCGGCGCGGCCGACCATCCCGGCAGCGAACTCAGGCGCGCTGCAAGATCCGTGCGCCGCGACAGCGCCGCCACGGTGACCGCCTCGCCGTCGCGCGATTCAACCCCGGTGGCGGCAAGATAGCGGTAGGGCCGGGCGACATTGGTCGCGGCCACGATGCGGTTGCGCAGCGGCTCGGACAATTCGTCGAGGAAAAACACCGATCCGGTTCGGCCGTCGCCCGACAGCCGCGTGGTCTCCTCGCCGAGCAGACTTGAAATGGTCAGCAGCTCAGGCACGATCGACACGCTGCGCTCCGCTTCCCCCAGCGCGATCTGGGTCCGGAGCAGGCCGGTCTGCTCATCAATGCGCGTGTTCTGCTCGGCCAGCAGCTCCGACTGCGCCCTCAAGAGCTTGTTCTGCTCGAACAGCAGCGCCGAGCCCGCCAGCGCCGCCATCGCCGCGATCAGCCCGGTGATCGAGGCCACCAGCCAGCGCCGCGTGGTGATCCAGGCGTAGCGCGCCAGCACGATCTCGGCGAAATCCCGCGCGGCGTTGGTGGCTTCATCGACCTTCTGGGTGGCGGCGAAACGGGCGACATCGGCAAGCGGCCCGGCAAAGCGGGTGACCTCGACCTCGGTCCGCTGGAACACCCAGCGCCACAGGGGTTGCCGGAACACGAACATCATCGACAGCACGACGGTGACGAAGAAAAATGCCCCGAGCACGATGCCGAGCACCACCGAGCCATGGTCGGTCAAGAATCCGGGCATGAAGATCGCCACCGGAATGCCGCAGGCAACGCCGATGATGAACACCAGCATCGCCGATCCGCCGCGATAGCGCCAATCCCGCGGAGGTCTGCTGTTCAGCGCCGCCGATCCGCGCGCGTCATCGCCGAGCGCTGCGTCCAGATCACCGGCATCCATCGGATCTTCATGACTCACCTGGCGCTGTCCCCGTGTCCCCGTCCGGGGAGCATCCCTCACCCCGGATCAGGCAACATTAGCCAATGCGGGACAAAAAGAAAGCCTGCCGCGACCGCGCCGGCGACAGGGTCGCTGGGTGGGAAGCAAGCTTGCGGTCAGGCCGAAAAACCGACTGCCACGCCCTTCTGGCGGAAATAGGACTGCATGATCTTGCGCCCCTGCCGATTGGACTGCGCCAGCTTTGAGGGATCGAACACCGCTTCCTTGACGCCTTCGCGCTTCATCACAGCCTTGAGCGCCGCAATGTGGGCGTCCAGCTCTTCGTTGTCGTTCTTGATCGACAGATAGATGTTGTCGATGGCTTGGGTCAGGGTCAGGTCGCTCAAATCCGGCACTCCTTGGCTTGTTGGCCTTCACCTAACGATTTTTTGAGCAAGGGCAACCCGCCGATTGCAGGGCCTGGTCGCTATCATCCGCAAAACGAGCCCCAAATCCGCTTGATTTTCGCCCATGAGCCGTGACCTATGGCGCATGAGCGATTTTTCTCCCTTCACCCTGTCGAGCCCCACCGGCGCAGATCTCGCCGTCCGCCACGTGCCGGCGGAAGGCCCTGCCCGTGGCGTGGTTCAGATCAATCACGGACTGGCCGAACACGCCGCCCGTTACGCGCGCTTCGCCACCTTCCTGGCCAGGCGCCGGTTTCATGTCTATGCCCATGATCACCGCGGCCATGGCCTGACCCGCGCGCCGGACTCGATCCCCGGCGCCTTCGCCAGCAAGGAAGGGGCGACCAAGGTGATCGCCGATGTTGCTGCCGTGCATGCGCTGATCGCCGAGCGCCATCCCGGCCTGCCGGTCGTCACCTTCGGGCACTCCATGGGCGGCCTGATCGCACTGAATTTCGCCGAGGCTCATCCGGGCGCCAGTGCCGCGCTGGCGGTGTGGAACTCCAATTTCAACGCTGGCATTGCAGGCCGCGCCGGCCAGGCGATTCTCGCCGTCGAGGCCTTTTTCAAGGGTTCCGACACGCCGAGCGCAATGCTGCCCAAACTCACCTTCCAGGCCTGGGCCAAGGCCATGCCCAACCGCCGCACCGACTTTGACTGGCTCAGCCGGGAAGCGAACGAGGTCGACCTCTACATCGCCGACCCGCTCTGCGGCTGGGACGCCACGGTGAGCATGTGGCGCGACGTGTTCGAGCTGATCTACGCCGGCGGAGCCACGGAAAACCTGGCGAAACTGCCAAAATCGTTGCCGGTGCACCTGATTGGCGGCGCGCAGGATCCCGCGACCGACAAGGGCGAGGCGGTCAAGTGGCTCGAGGCGAAGATGCGGGCAGCGGGCCTTGCCCATGTCACTCTGCAGGTCCTCGCCGAGACCCGGCACGAGACGCTGAACGAGATCAACCGGGAGCAGTCGATGGCCAATTTCGCCGTCTGGCTCGACACCGCCCTGCCTTCAGCCGCACGGGCATGAGCCGGAGCCGCAATAAAAATCCTGCGACAGCGCGCCCGACGTGACAGGTCCGAGGCGTTTCTGCTATCAGCAGTCCAAACCGGAATCCCGCCCATGATTGCTCATCCCCTCTCGCTCCAACACCTGTCACCGTCCGTCCGTGCCGCACCGACCGGCGAGGTGGCGGATCATGGCTGACGCGCCGCTCAAGGGTGTCCGGGTGATCGAACTGGCCCGCATCCTGGCCGGTCCCTGGGCCGGTCAATTGCTCGCCGATCTCGGCGCCGACGTGATCAAGATCGAGCATCCCGACGGCGGCGACGACACGCGCCGCTGGGGCCCGCCCTTCGTCACCGGCGCCGATGGCGAGAACCTTTCGGCGGCCTATTACCATGCCGCCAACCGCGGCAAGCGTTCGATCACGCTCGATATCGCGAGCCCCGAAGGCGCGGAGACAGCACGCGATCTGATCGCCACCGCCGACGTGGTGATCGAGAACTTCAAGGTGGGAGGGCTCAGAAAATACGGCCTCGATTACGACAGCCTCAAGGAGGCCAATCCGGCGCTCGTCTATTGCTCGATCACCGGCTTTGGCCAGACCGGGCCCTACGCGCCGCGCGCCGGCTATGATTTCATCATCCAGGCCATGGCCGGCATGATGTCGATCACCGGCGAAGCGGGACGCGAGCCGCAGAAGGCCGGCGTCGCCATCTCCGACATCTTCACCGGGCTCTATTCGGTCATCGCCATCCAGGCGGCGCTCCGCCATGCCGAGAGGACCGGCGAGGGCCAGATGATCGACATGGCGCTGTTTGACACCCAGGCCGGCATCTTGGGCAACCAGAACTTGAATTACCTGGTCTCGGGCACAGCCCCGGTGCAGATGGGCAATGCCCACATGAACATCGCGCCCTACGAGGTGTTCCCGGTCTCTGATGGCCATGTCATCATCGCGGTCGGCAATGACGGCCAGTTCCAGCGCTTCTGCAAGCTTTTGGGCGCCGTCGCGCTCGGCGCCGATCCGGAGTTCCAGACCAACCCGTTGCGCGTCGCCCATCGCGAGCGGCTGCGCGCGGCGATCATCGCCGAGATGGCCAAATGGACCAAGGCCGACATGCTCGCCGCCTGCGAGGCCAATGCCGTGCCTGCCGGGCCGATCAACACCATCGCCGAGATGTTCGACGATCCGCAGGCGATTGCCCGCGGACTGCGGATGGATCTGGTCGATCGCGCCGGAACCCATATCCCCTCGGTGCGCGCGCCGATCCAGCTTCCCGCCTCGCCGCTGCGTTACGACAGGCCAAGCCCGCGCCTGGGCGAGCACACCGATGAAGTGCTCAGCGAACTTGCATCCATCAAGACCAAAAGGACTGAACCATGAAAACCGGCGGCCAACTGATTGTCGACACGCTCAAGGCCAATGGTGTCGAGCGCCTGTTCTGCGTGCCCGGCGAAAGCTATCTCGCGGTGCTCGATGCGCTGGTCGATTCGGGCGTCGGCGTCACCGTCTGCCGGCAGGAAGGCGGGGCGGCGATGATGGCAGACAGCTGGGGCCGCTTGACCGGCAAGCCCGGCATCTGCTTCGTCACCCGCGGCCCCGGCGCCACCAATGCCGCTGCGGGGCTGCACATCGCGCGTCAGGATTCGATTCCGATGATCCTGTTCATCGGCCAGGTCCAGCGCGACGCCCGCGAGCGCGAGGCTTTCCAGGAGGTCGAATACCGCCGGGCGTTCACCGAATTCGCCAAATGGGTGGGGGAGATCGACGATCCGGCGCGCATCCCGGAATTCGTCAACCGCGCCTTCTCGGTAGCGCTCTCCGGGCGCCCCGGTCCGGTGGTGCTGTCGCTGCCCGAGGATGTGCTGCGCGAAACCGTCGCCAAGCCCCCGGTCCGGATCCTGCCCAACCCGGTCCCCGCCAACCATCCCGGCAAGGCCGAGATGACCGATCTCGCCGAACGGATCTCGAAGGCCGAGCGGCCGATCATCATCCTCGGCGGCACCCGCTGGACCGAAGCGGCCGTGCACCAGGTGCGGCACTTCGCCGAGCGCGCCCAGATCCCCGTCGGCTGCTCGTTCCGCCGCCAGATGCTGTTTGACCATCTCCATCCCTGCTATGCCGGCGATGTCGGCATCGGCATCAATCCGGCGCTCGCCCATGAAATCTCGAGCTCGGACCTGGTGATGCTGGTCGGCGGCCGTTTTTCCGAAATGCCGTCCTCGGGCTACACGCTGCTTAGCGTGCCGTTTCCATCCCAGCCGCTGGTTCATGTCCACGCGGACAGCGGCGAACTCGGCCGGGTCTACCGTCCGGCGCTCGCCATCAACGCCGACCCCGCCTCCTTCGCCGAGGCGCTGTCCGAGCTTGATGTCGAGGTCACGCCCGCGCGCGCCGGTCGGGTGGCGCGCATGCATGAGGAATACCTGAGTTGGTCGATGCCGCCTGAAACCGGACCCGGCGACGTCCACATGGGCCCGATCATCACCTGGCTGCGCGACAACCTGCCCGAGGACGCGATCCTCACCAACGGCGCGGGCAATTACGCCACCTGGGTGCACCGCTACATCCGCTTCCGCAAATTCGCGACCCAGGCGGCCCCTGCATCGGGCTCGATGGGCTATGGCGTGCCCGCAGCGGTCGCCGCCCAGCAGGCGTTTCCCGAGCGGCTGGTGGTGGCCTTTGCCGGCGACGGCTGCTTCATGATGCACGGCCAGGAATTCGCCACCGCCATCCAGCACAAGCTGCCGATCATCGTCATCGTGGTCAACAATTCGATGTACGGCACCATCCGCATGCACCAGGAGCGCGACTATCCCGGCCGGGTCAGCGCCACCGACCTTGTCAACCCGGATTTCGCGGCCCTTGCCCGCGCCTATGGCGGCCATGGCGAGACAGTGGAAAAGACCGAGGATTTCGTCCCGGCCTTCGAGCGCGCCAGGGCAAGCGGTATAGCCTCGATCATCGAGATCAAGCTCGATCAGCAGGCGATCACCCCGACGCGGACATTGGACCAGATCTCGGGGACGGGGGTGAAGAAAGCGGACTGAAGCTCGCTGCCCTTGTTGTTTGCGCCGACAGCCCCAGTTTGAGGCAATGAACAGCACCCAACCAGGTTCCGCCCTGTCCGTCTGGTACGACGGCGATTGTCCCGTCTGCCGCCAGGAGGTGGCGCTCTACAGCCGCATCGACCGGCAGGGCAGGATCGACTGGATCGACATCGTTGCGCTCACCGACCGGCAATTGCCCGCGGGCAAGAGCCGCGCGGATCTGCTCGGAAAGTTTCATGCGCGCGATGGCGACGGTCCCTGGCAGATCGGCGTCGATGCCTTCGCGGCCATCTGGGGCAAGCTGCCCGGTCTGCGATGGGGCGCCTTCCTGTTTCGTACGCCGCTGATCCGCCAGGCAGCCCAACTGGCCTATCTGGCATTTCTCAAATGGCAGCGCAGCTACCGCGCCCGGCGCGGCCACGGCGGTCCCGGGGAAACCCCGCACACGCCCCGGCCCTGAACGTCAAGAGGCGCGGGACTTTCATCCCGCGCCTGTCAATGTCGCATGTCGTTTTGTCGTTCAGCCGACGCGGCGGAACATGTGGTCGAACTCGACGCGCTCGTCGCGATGCGCACCGCCCGCAGTCGCGGCCCAGTAGGAACCGGCGCCGCTGACCAGGAGCGAAGCGGCGATCAGGAAGGCCGAGATGATGCCGACACGGCGGGCCGTTTCAGCGGCTTCGGCGGCCTCCGTGCGAGCTTCGTAATAGCCGGTCAGCACGCTGTCGACGCGCGCCGTGGCTTCCTCCTGGCCAAGTCCGGTGCGGGCCGCCACGACCGAGCCGAGATAGGCCCTGTCGTCTTCGGAAACCTCGTCCGATCCGGCATTGGACAGGATGCGCAACACTTCCGCAGTCACCGGACCGCGGTCGTCTGCGCCTGTCGTCCCGGCGCCACCCGGCGCCGGACGCAGCAGCGAATCGGCGAAATAGCCATATTCGTCTGTCAGGGCGTCCGATGAGACCGCCTGGCCGACAGCGCCGGCTGTAGCGCCCACGGTCGTGCTGACGGCGGATGTGACCGCGCCAAGGCCGCTTGCGGCGATCAGCGCGCCGAGGATGATGGCGCCGCCCCAGACGAGCAGGCCGTGCGCGCCGTCGCGGACTTCGACCTCATGGGCGGTGCTGTCGTGGAAACGCTTGCGCATCCGTCCGGTGAGATAGGCCCCGGCCATGAAGCTCGAGACCTGCACCCAGATGAACCACAGCGCGACACCGATGCTCATGCCGACCACATGTGCGCCCGGCCGGTCGGCGACGGCGGTGAAGGTGAGACCCATGGCGGCGCCGAAGCTCATCAGCACCACCGAAACGCCGGAGGCGAGCACGATGCCGCCGAAAATGGCCGGCCAATCGACATAGGATGCATGCTCCTGCGGAGCAGCAGACGCGACAATGAGTGTTTCGTCAATATTGGCCATCAAGATGATCCTAGCTTAGTCCGAGGAAAGACAAGATGGCCAGGACGACCACGACCAGTCCGACGAGATAGATAATACCGTTCATTGTTTCGGCTCCTGTTTGGGTTGAGGGGACGCCCGGATATCTGCCTTCACACCCAGCTGGTGAAAATGGCGAGAATGATGATGATCCAGATGGGAATGCCGAGCAGCCAAAGTCCGATCGCACGCATTTGAGACCCTTTCGTCACTTGGTTGGTCCGAGACATCTCATTCGTCTCGGCAGACGCGAGGTTAACGCCGCTGCGGCGGTAAGGTTCCGCCAGGCGTGTGCGAACTGGAGAATGAGGGAGATGGTCGGGCGCGGATGAGCGCCGTGGCATTTAAACGGCGGCAAGCGGCGCATCGCTGACACAGGCGCTCAGACAGAAAGAGCGCATGTTGGCGACCAAAGTCACGCCTGGCGGCCGCAGTCGCCGTCAAGCAGGCCGAGCTTTAACCCAGGAATATTTCAGCCGCGCATATGTTCCGTATGCTGGTAGATCGCCGTCGAGCGGGCGCCCGAGCGGCAATAGCCGAGCATGGGCTTGGGCATTTCCTCGATGGCATCGACCATCTCGCGCACCGCATCAGCAGTTACGCCCGTCGGACCGACCGGGATGTGGCGTGTTTCGATGCCAAGGGCGGCGGCGGCCTGCCTGATGCTCTCGAAACTCGGTTGGTCTGCCACCTCGTCGTCGGGACGGTGGCAGACGATGGATTGAAAGCCGGCGGCCTTGATGGCGGCCAGATCTTCGACCTCGATCTGGCCTGTGACGGAATAGGTCGGCGTTACGGAGCGAAGGTCCATGGGTTCGTCTGCCTTTGCAGTCGGGCGCAAAACCATGCGGCTGCGCCGGGTGTTGAATTGGTTTACCCATGATTTAGGCATTGGCCGCGATGACGTCAATCGGCAAGCGGCATGACTTCGCATCATGAGGCATCCCGCGCCTGCTCCGGCCGTATCCGCGCCGTCACTTCGCCGATGATCTCGACAACATCGGGGAAACAGCCGCAACAGCGACCGCGCATCCGCATGGCGTGGTAGACAGTGGAGGGCACGATCAGCCGCCATGGATCCTGCAAGAGCAGCTGTTCCACCGCCGTCTCGATCTCGGCTTTTGACAGGATGTTGCACTGGCAGACAATCATGCTCGGGTCCGGTTGCGTGCGCCAGGTTGACGCTAAAACCTGTATGATTTACTCCACAATCTTTGTCCGAGGCGTGTGGCGCTGTCAAACCCGGAAATCGGGGTTGAGCCGAACACCGGACCGATGATGCCGCCGGTTTGACCGGGACGGCGCCGAACTTGAGGAATGAGCCGCACCGTGGGCGAACGCGCACTCAAAATTGCCGCCTGGATCGTATCGCTTCTGTGCCTCGCGCCTATCCTGGCGGTGGGGTTTGCGGCGGCCTCGGGCACGCTCGACACCTGGAACAGCCTGATGGCGACGGTGCTGCCGCGCTATGCCTGGACCACAATCGAACTGGTGGTGCTGGTGGGCATTGGCACCGCAATCGTCGGCACCAGCACGGCCTGGCTGGTGACCACCTGCAGCTTCCCCTTCCGCCGCACCTTCGAGATCGTGCTGGCGCTGCCGATGGCCTTTCCGGCCTATGTGCTGGCCTATGCCTATACCGACCTGCTCGATCATCCCGGCGCGGTGCAGACAGCGCTTCGCAACGTCACCGGCTGGGGTCCGCGGGACTACTGGTTTCCCGAAGTCCGCTCGCTGGGCGGCGCCGCGGCGATGCTGATTTTCGTGCTTTACCCATACGTCTATCTGCTCGCCCGCGCGGCTTTCCTCAAGCAGTCGCCGACCGCCTATTTCGCCGCCCGGACGCTCGGCCACACGCCCTGGTCCGCCTTCTGGCGCGTGAGCCTGCCGATGGCGCGCCCGGCCATCGCCGGCGGCGTGATTCTCGCGCTGATGGAGACCATCGCCGATTTCGGCACCGTGGCCCATTTCGGAGTACAGACCTTCTCCACCGGCATCTATGCCGCATGGTTCTCGATGGGCGACCGGATGGCGGCCTCGCAGCTGGCGCTCTGCCTGCTCATCGTGGCGCTCACCTTCGCGCTGTTGGAACGGGCCCAGCGCGGGGCCGCCAAGCGCTTTCCCGCCGGCAATCGCATCGAGGCCATGGAGCGGCATCCTTTGCGCGGTTGGCGCGCCGGCCTGGCGTTTGCCGCCTGCGCGTTGCCGGTCGCCATCGGCTTCGCCATTCCGCTCGTTGTCCTCACCGACATGGCGATCAGGGCCGGCGCGTCCCCGTTCTCGCCGCGTTATCTCGGCTATGTGCAGAACTCGCTGACGCTCGCCTCCATCACCGCCTTTGTCACCGTCGCCTGCGCCGTCATCATCGGCTTTTGCGCCCGCATCGCGCCGAGCCTCGCCGCCCGGTTTTCCGCCGCCGCCGCCGGCATCGGTTACGCGGTTCCGGGCGGCGTCATCGCAGTCGGCCTGCTGGTCCCCTTCGCGGCGCTCGACAACATGGTCGACGCCTGGGCAAGGACCAATTTCGACTATTCCACGGGGCTGTTCTTCACCGGCTCCATCGGGCTTCTGGTGGTGGCCTACATGGTGCGCTTCATCGCCGCAGCGCTCGGCGCCTTCGACACCGGCATTTCGGCGATCAAGCCCAATATCGACGCCGCCGCCCGCACGCTTGGCCGCACCTCCGGGCGGATGCTGTTTGACGTGCATCTGCCGCTGCTCAGACCCAGCCTGCTCACCGCCCTGCTCATCGTCTTTGTCGACGTGATGAAGGAACTGCCCGCGACGCTGATCATGCGGCCATTCAACTTCGACACGCTCGCCGTCCAGGCCTACCGGCTGGCATCTGACGAGCGGCTGCAGCAGGCGGCCCTGCCCTCGCTGATGATCGTCGGCTTCGGGCTGTTGCCGGTGGTCCTGCTCTGCCACACCATCGGCAAGTCGAGCCGTCCGCAAAAGGTGGTCCGGCCAAGAATCGATGCGCTGCTGCCATCAGTGTGAAGTTGGCGCCTGCCCCCCGCTTGTATTGAAAGCTCGCGGAAGTAGGGTAGGAACGACGACGCCACATCCACGCCGGGGAACGGGAAAAGCATGCGGAACGCGACCTACGGACTTGCGCTGACCCTGATGATCGGCTGGCTGATCTGGATCGGAAAGCCGGTGCTGATCCCGGTGATCGCCGCGGCGATTTCCGTCTATGTGCTGTCGACCGCGGCGGAGAGCATGCAGGCCCTGCCGGTCGTCGGCCGCCTGCCGGCCTGGGCGCGGCGGACCCTCATCCTGATCGCCTTCGTCTTCGCGGTGGTGCTTCTGTTTATTCTTGTCATCAACAACCTGGCCCAGGTGGCGGCGGTGCTGCCGCGATATGAAACAAACCTTCAGATACTTGTGACACGCAGCGCCAGCCTGCTGGGGATCGAAGACGAGCCGACATGGGAAAACCTTCGGCGCGTCACGCTCGATCAGATGGATATCCGGTCATGGATAGCGCCGGCGCTGCTGTCCCTGCGCGGCTTCGGCGCCACTCTGTTCCTTGTCGTGCTCTATGCCAGCTTCTTCATGGCCGAGCGCGGGATGATGACCCGGAAAGTGGTGATTGCGCTGGGTGGCGAAGAAGCCGGCGGCCGTGCGCTTACGCTTCTGTCGCGGATCAACGAGCGGATCGGCCAGTATTTGTTCGTCAAGACCGTCGTCAACCTGATCCTCGGTTCGGTGTCCTTCGTCATCATGCTGGTGCTCGGGATCGAGTTCGCCCTGTTCTGGGCGGTCCTGATCGCATTCCTGAACTACATCCCCTATATCGGCTCGCTGGTTGGCGTGATCTTTCCTGTCCTGCTCAGCCTCGCCCAATTCGGCACGCTCTGGATGGCGGGGGTCGTGCTTTTGTCCTTGTCCGCAGCGCAAATCTTCGTCGGCGCGGTTCTGGAGCCGCGCATGATGGGCCGCGCCTTCAACCTGAGCCCGCTTGTCGTGCTCCTGGCTCTGGCGGTCTGGAGCACGCTCTGGGGACTGCCGGGCGCGCTTCTGGCGGTTCCGATGACGGCGAGCCTTATTCTCGTTCTGGCTGAAATCAGGACGACGCGCCCGGTCGCGGTCCTGCTTTCGGCGAGCGGCAAGGTCTGAGCGAGCCGGCCGGCAGCCCTTGAATCCCAGCAGGCTGAATCACGGTCCAGTGGCAGTTCTCTATGCTTATCACCCGACAGGGTTATTGCATGCCGCGACCATGCGCGGCTTACTGATTGCTGCATCAAAACAACAAGATGGATGCACGTCGGGGGCTGAGCGCGCGAATTGTCCACCTGAACTCCTCCAGGTGGTCCGTCCTCGTCGCACGGCGATGAAGCAACGGGGACAAGCAATGAAACTCAAGACCATCGGCCTGATGGGGGCCCTCACCCTGATTGCGGCCTGCCAGACGCCTTCCCAGACGGCGAAGACCGAAGCCCCCGGCACAAGTGAAGCGACGCAAACCGCCGCAGCAGAAACGGTAGATACGGCGACGCCCACCGTCACCGCCTTCGCGGCCACGCAAGCCAATCCGGGCGTTTGCGCCATGACGCTCGCCGGCGGGCCGCCGCCGAAGCCGGCCAAGGGCGCCGATTTCGCCAAGAACGCGGTCGGCAAGAATCTTGTTCGCAATGTCGGGCGCAATGTTCTGGGCAACGTGATCGGCGGCGGCGTCATTGGCGCAACGGTCGCAAGCCAGGTGGTCCGCACCGAGCAGGACCTTGGCGGCAAGTGGATGATGACCGACGGATCGTCGAACTGCGGCTGCGAGCTTCAGATCCGGACCGGCGCTGGCGTCATCGCCCGAGGTTTTGGCACCACCAGCGGCTACAAGCTGAAAGACGCCAAGGGCGGCAACATGAACAACATCTCCTGCACCAATCCGTATCTCGCCAATGCCGGAAGATTTGCCCTGGGATACAGTTTCACCGGCTATGACGCAGTGCTGGCCATCGAAAGCGGCAATGGTCAGCCCGTGGCCGAACTGAAGCGCGACGGCATCAACTATTTCTCCGGCGCGCTGGCCGATGGAACGCCGGTGACCATGTGGCGCCGCGGCGGCTGATTTCGAACCCGCAGCCCCGGCTGCATCCAAGCTCATCCTGGAAAGGATGATTGGCAAGCGTGTCGCGTTCGAACTGGTCCTCGAACGCGGCACGCTTCAGCCAGAAACCGCCTCGGCGATGACCCGATGGAAAACATCGCTGTGCGACAGGTGCATGGTATTGCCGCCATTCTCGATCAGCTCGACAGGCGCGCCGCCATGGGCCGCGACAAATTCCTGCACGAAGTCATAGCGCATGACCGGATCCCTGGTGCCGTGCAGCCACTTGACCGGGCATTTGAGCTTCAGGAAATCGCTCTCCCAGTCGGCCATGGCGGCCTTGCCGTCATAGATGATGGCCTTCGCCCCCTGCTCGATCATGTGCAGGATCCCCGCCTCGCAGATCGGGTAGATGCGCGGGTCCTCGAGATGGGCGAGATCCGTGGGCGAGTTCGAGAACAGGTGCTCGGCATAGGGCTTGAGACCCTTGCGGAGCCAGTTGACGATTCCGATATGGATCATCGTCTCCAGGATGCGGGGCGTGTACTTGACCCCCAGCGCGGCAATCCGGGTCTGCACCCCCATGTGCGGAAGATGCTTCTTCTCGTCGATGGGAATTCCGGCGCTCACCATCACCATGTTCCGGGTCTGCGTGCCGAGCGCATGGGCGATCCGGCAGGCATGGCTGACGCCGCCCTGGTGCGCGATCACGGTCACCGGCTCGCGGGCCAGCTCCGGCAGCAACAGCATCATATCGTCAATGACGACGGAATCGAACTCGTGCCAGTTTTCCGGCGCATCGGTCTGTCCGAAGCTCGGCCGTGAGGGGGCTATGATCCGGATGCCGTCGCGCTTGAAGTTCTCGATCATGTCAGCCGGAAAGAACGGTCCCTGAACCATGCCATGAACAAAAAGCACCGGCTTGCCGGCCGGGTCGCCAAACACGCCGTAGCTGATCTTCCGGCCATCCGGTCGGGTGAAGATCCGGTCAGGTCGCGCGAAGAACGGAACCTCGGTTCTTGACATGCCCGAATGGGTTCTTCCCGGGTCGACAAGCAACCCATAGGTTGTGGCCAGCACCAGCAGATCTGAGATCTTGCGGCACCCCGACTTGCGCAGGATCGCCTTGGATTGCGACTTGATCGTCTCGACGCTGCGAAACCGGGCTTCCGCGATCTCGGGCTGTGACTTCCCGTTGAGCAGCGCCGCCAGGACCTCGGTTTCCGACACCGACAGGTCAAACATCGACTGGCAGAATTGAAGCGCCTCGGCGGTCCATTCGAAATGCACGATGGACACCGCCAGGCCGCGGGCTCTGGCGCCGCTGGTGTATTCGGAACTGACCCATCTGCCGCATTTGGCCAGATGCGCCGCCGCATCGTCCTTTCGCTTGATGAGACAGATGTCACTGTCAAACTCGCCGGCTGCAACGGCGTCCTTCGCCATCTTCAGAAGCTGGTTCCGGGAAGACGCGTTAAGATTGAGATGCTTGATGTGGATCGGGAAGCCATGCTTGAAGAATTCACTGGCCCGGGCGTTTCCTTCCACCATTCCGGTTTCCGGATCAACCAGCAGGGTGCTGAGCGCCGGGCTGCTGATATTGATGGGATGCGAACGGTTCTCCAGTTCCCGCTCGTTGAGCAGCCGCTCTATCCGGCTCAGATGGCTCAAAATGGTGGCATTGTTCTCGTAGTCGGCCTGCTTGAGCGCATGCGAGGAAAAATCATCAGGCTCGGTGAAATAGAAATCATGCGCGGCGGTCATGAGTTCATGAAAGCTGTCGGGACGAAAAGGCGCGTCATAGGCCTTGTCGAGAAGGTTCAACAATCGATCCGAATGTCTCAGCGTGTCCTGCATCTTGCCCCGGGATCCCCTACTCTGCCGGCAATCCGGAGAATCCAATAGGCTATTTTTGGCTTGAACTGCCTGTCTTTGCAATATTGCTTTCAAACCGGCATCGCCAGGTCCGGCGTCGGGAGCAATACCTTGGCCGCCGCCGGTCAGATGGCCGGCGGCGGATAGGTCCAAAACCTTCAGCCCGCGCGCCGCGCGATACTCAACCGCACCTGCTTTTCGACCTCGGTTATCGCAAACAGCAGCACGCCGATGCCGACAATGATCATGCCGTCAAACAGCGGAACCGCCTCTGTTCCAAACACATATTGCAGCGGCGGCGCGTAGGTGACCGCGAATTGCGCCGCGGTCACGGCAATGACCGTGATCCAGACAATGCGGGTGGCGCGCGCAGCCTTCCAGGTCAGCGATGTGCCGTAGATGTTGCGGATGAAGAACAGGTAGAAGATCTCCATCACCACCAGCGTGTTCATCGCCATGGTGCGGGCGAGCTCAACCGAATAGCCGCGATCGGTCGCATAGGCATAGACGCCGAACACGCCGGCAAAGAACAGCAGCGAGACCAGCACAATCTGCCAGGCGAGACGGCTGGTCAGGATCGGCTCATGGCGCGGGCGCGGCGGGCGGCGCATGGTATCTTCTTCGGTCGGCTCGAAGGCCAGCGCCAGGCCCAGCGTCACCGCCGTCACCAGGTTGATCCACAGGATCTGCACCGGCGTGATCGGCAGCACCATGCCGAACAGCAGGGCGACGATGATGGTCATCGCCTCGCCGGCATTGGTCGGCAAGGTCCAGCTGATGACCTTCTTGATGTTGTCATAGACCGTTCGCCCCTCGCGGACGGCGGCGACGATGGAGGCGAAATTGTCATCCGCCAGCACCAGTTCGGCTGCTTCCTTGGCGGCTTCGCTGCCCTTGAGCCCCATGGCGATGCCTGCGTCCGCGCGCTTGAGAGCCGGAGCATCGTTGACCCCGTCGCCGGTCATTGCCACCGTCAGTCCCTGGGCCTGAAGCGCTGTCACCAGGCGCAGCTTGTGCTCGGGATTGGTGCGGGCGAAGATGTCGGTGTCGAGCACCGCTGCCGCCAGATGGGCATCGTCCATCTGGTCGATGGCGGCACCGGTCAGGACCTGGTCCGGGTTTTGAAGGCCGATCATCCGGCCGATCGCGGCGGCGGTTCCGGCATGATCGCCGGTGATCATCTTGACCCGGATCCCTGCGTCACGGCACTCCGCCACCGCTGTGATCGCTTCAGGGCGAGGCGGATCCATCAGGCCCACCAGGCCGAGCAGGACCAGGCCGCCTTCCACATCGGCAAATCCGATCGATGTCAGCTCGGGCCTGACCCGGCGCGCCGCGATCGCGAGAACCCGCTGCCCTTGAGCCGCCAGTTTTTCCGAGGTTTCAATCCAGTAGGTTTCGTCGAGCGTTTCGTCCGAAGACGCGCCGCGCTGTTGCGCGCACATCTCCAGCACCCGTTCCGGCGCGCCCTTGACGAAAATATCCGCGTGGTCGGGATGGTCATGGTGCAAGGTCGCCATGAAGCGGTGGCGGGCGTCAAACGCGATCGCATCGGTGCGGTTTCGGGCTGAAAACCCATTCTGGACGTCGATGCCCACCTTGCCGGCGAGCGCCAGCAGGGCCCCCTCCATCGGATCGCCCTCGACCGCCCAGAAGCCCTCCCGCCGGTGCAGGGAGGAATCATTGCAGGCAGCGGCGGCGCCGGCCAGTTCGACGAGCTGGTGATGGTCGTGACCCTTGACCGGTGCGTCCGCCAGCAGAATGGCGCCCTCGGGTGCGTAGCCGTTTCCCTCAAGCGAATACACATGGCCGGGCAAGGCGACCGAGGCGACCATCATCTCGTTGCGTGTGAGCGTCCCGGTCTTGTCGGTGCAGATCACCGACACCGAGCCCAGCGTCTCGATGGCGGGAAGCCTGCGCACGATGGTGTTGCGCCTGGCCATGGCCTGCACGCCGACGGCAAGCGTGATCGTCAACACCGCCGGCAACCCCTCGGGAATGGCGGCGACCGAGAGGCCGACAACCGCCATGAACATGTCGGCGAAATCCTGATGCTCGACGAAATAGGCGTAGACCAGCAAGGCGCCTGCGACCAGGAGGATCAGCAATGTCAGCCATCTGGCGAAAACATCCATCTGCTGGACAAGCGGCGTTGTCAGCGTCTCCACCTCCGAGAGCAGTCCGCTGATGCGGCCGATCTCGGAGCTGGCGCCTGTCGCGACAACAAGGCCGCGGCCTTGCCCGCCTGTCACCAGCGTTCCGCTGAACGCCATGCAGGACCGGTCGCCCAGTGCGGACTCCGCGGCAACGGGACCGGTGGATTTGTCAACCGGCACGGATTCGCCCGTCAGGATCGCTTCCTGGACCTGCAATCCGTGCACGCGGATGAGCCGCAGATCGGCCGGCACCTTGTCGCCAGCCTCCAGCAGAACGATGTCGCCGGGAACCAGATCCTCACCTTCGACAGTGCGGCGCTCGCCATCGCGCAACACGGACGCGTGTGGCGCGAGCATCTGGCGAATGGAATCCATCGCCTTCTCGGCCTTGCCCTCCTGAATGAACCCGATAATCGCATTGGCGATCACGACAGCGAGAATGACCGCCGTATCGACGTAATGCTGCATGAACAGCGTCATGACGGCCGAGCCGATCAGCACATAGATCAGGATGTTGTGAAAATGTGAGAGGAACCGGAGGATCACGCTTCGCTTGGGAGCCTGCGGCAACCGGTTCGGCCCATGGATTTCACGGCGGGCCGCGACCTCGTCCTGGCTCAGGCCACCGGCACTCGCCTGCATGGCCTTGAGCGACGCGTCCGTGTCGATCGCGTGGTGAGAGTGTTCCATGGTCAATCTGCTTTCCAGTGTTCTCAAGTCCTTGGCTACATGAAGAATTTTCCCATTTTTCCGAGCCGTGAAAATGATCTGTGTCATGGGACTTGTGCAATTCCGGACGGAAAAACGATATCCGCTTGTGCACGGTGTTTGACAGGCCCGCAACTGAGCGCATTTGACGGCCCGTGAAAAGGGCTTCCTTGCAAATCTTGCCTCTGCAACGATGTGACCGCGCAGGCGGTTGCATTCAAACGTTGGCAACCAAGCCCTGCACGACAGGACCGCAAGGTGATGAAACCACCCCTGAATGGTTCACAATCACCCGTTCCCAAAGCCAAAAAGGCCCGGACGCCAATTGTCCGGGCCTTCTCGTCCGCCGGGAAAGCGGTCATTTCCCCGGCGGTAAGGGGATTGTGGGCCGCCTACTTGTAGCCGATCTCGTTGTAGATTTCCTGGGCGCGGGCCTGGTTCTTGCCAAGCTCGTTGAGGTTGAGCGTGTCGGCGGTGAAGCTGCCGAGACCCTCGACCACCGAAGAGGCGGCGATGCCTTCGACCACAGGATACTCATTGTTGCCGTTGGCGAAATAGGACTGCGCCGAGTCCGAGGTGAAGTATTCGAGCAGCTTGACCGCATTGTCGCGATTTGGCGCATGTGCCGCAACGCCGGCGCCGGAGATGTTGACATGGGTGCCGTTGCCGTCCTGATCGGGGAAGACGATGCCGATCTTGTCAACGCCTTCGCTCAGGCCATCGACCTGGCTGGCAATGCCGCGGGCGAAATAATAGGTGTTGGCGACCGCGATGGCGCATTCACCCGAGACAATGCCCTTGAGCTGGTCGGTGTCGCCACCCTGCGGTTCCCGCGCCAGATTGTCCTTGAGACCCTGCGCCCAGGTCTTCGCCGCCTCGTCGCCATTGTTGGCGATATAGGCGCCCAGCAGTGACAGCATGTAGATGTTGGAGCCGGTGCGGGTGCAGACCAGGCCCTTGTATTTCGGATCGGCCAGCGCCGCGTAGGTCTGCGGCGGCTCGGTCACCTTTTCCTTGTCGTAAAAGATCACGCGGGCGCGCTTGGAAATGCCGAACCAGTGGCCGTCGGGATGACGCAGGCTTTCGGGAAGACGCTCATTGAGAACCTCGGAGTCCACCGGCGACAGCAGGCCCATCTGATCGGCGCGCCACAGGCGGCCGGCGTCGGCGGTGATGAACACGTCGGCGGGGCTGTTGGCGCCTTCAGCCTTCATCCGCTCCATCAGTTCCTCTTCCTTGCCCTCGATCAGATTGATCTTGATTCCGGTGGCTTCGGTGAAATCGCTGTAGAGCCGTGCGTCGGTGTCGTAATGCCGCGACGAATAGATATTGACCTCGCCCTCGGCATGAGCCGGTGCAGCAAGGGCGGCAAAGGCCGCGACGGAAGCGAAAAGCGCGAGCAGGCGCGATGCGGGATTGGTCATGGGGTTCCTCTGGGTGGATGTAAACTTGAATTTCGATGTCATGTTTATAAATCGGGAGTTTTTCTGTCAACCGCCGCAAGCGCAATAAGATGAGTTTTCTCAGAAGGTATTTTTTCGCGATCGCGACGGGACCGGTGACGTGTTCGACAGCGAAAACCATCTCCGGCCGCGTTTGAGGACTATTTTTTGGAGCCTGTCGGAAGTTTGATATTCTTGTCCGCTCTCAGCTACTGTAAGACCTTCCCAATCGCTCGTGACCCGCACCTCCAGCAAGGATCGAGATTTTTCGGTGGGCATTGTGCCCGGACCAGCCCTTTTCGGAGACCAGACATGACGCAAGCACCTGAAACCATCGGCTTTGTCGGCGCCGGCCTGATGGGCCATGGCATGGCCAAAAACATCGTCGAAAAGGGGTATTCCCTGACGGTGATCGCCCATCGCAACCGCACCCCCATCGACGATCTGGTGGGGCGCGGCGCCACCGAGGCACAGTCGATGCAGGAACTGGCAGGCGCCTCTTCGCTGATCTTCCTGTGCCTGACCGGGTCGCCCGAGGTGGAGGCCGCCGTCGCCGCGCTGAAGCCGGGGCTCAAGAAGGGCAGCGTCATCGTCGATTGCTCGACAAGCGACCCCACCGTCACCGAGCGTCTGGCCGGTGAACTTGCCGATATCGGCGTCGATTTCGCCGATGCGCCCCTGAGCCGGACGCCGAAGGAGGCCTGGGAGGGCAAGCTCGACTGCATGGTCGGCGCCACGAATGACCTCTTTGCCCGCATCGAGCCGGTGATCGCCACCTGGGCCGCCAAGATCGTCCATGTCGGCGGCATTGGCGACGGCCACAAGATGAAGCTGCTCAACAATTTCATTTCGCTCGGCTATGCCGCGCTCTATTCCGAGGCGCTGGCGCTGTCGCGCAAGGTCGGCATTCCGGTCACGGAATTCGACAAGGTGATCCGCGGCGGCCGCATGGATTGCGGCTTCTACCAGACCTTCATGGGCTACGCGCTGGAAGGCAATCGCGAGGCCCACAAGTTCACCCTCGGCAATGCCTACAAGGACATGCGCTACGTCGAATCCATGGCCAACGCCGCTTCCGTGACCACCTCCATGTCAAGCGCGGTCAAGAACAGCTTCGCTCTCGCGGTCTCAACCGGCGGCAGCGGCGCCGAGGACTACGTCCCGCATCTGGCAGACTTCATCGCCAAGGCCAACGGGATCGAGTGAATCGGCAGAACACGCCGTCGAGGTCAATGCGTCGGACGTGCAAGGCATTGTTTACGAATGTCTTTTACACTGCGCGCAATGGCCCGAACGTGCCAGCCTGGAAAAACCGAGCATCCCGCTTCGGCTTTTCGAGGCTGAACGCGCTTGCAGGGCGCCCAACAGGACATCCCGATGCGCTTTCTTGCCATGTGGAACCCTTTCACGATCGTCGGCCGCGAGATTGCGTCCGAACGACAGATTGAGGACACGCTTCGGGAACTCTTCAGCTCAAAACCCCATATCCTTGCCGCTTTCGGGGTCGGGCTGGCCTCCCTGACCGCCGGCTTGTCCGGTTCGGTGACGGCAGGCCTGCTGTCGGCGCTTGTGGTGCTGGCATGCCTGGGTTACCGGATCTACATCGAACAGCTCTTCCTCGCACGGGGCCCGGGGGCGCTGGATCCCCGGTGGATCCGTCTTTTCGTGTTCGGATCGTTGCTCTCCGGCTTCGGCTGGGGCCTGTCCGCCGCAATGCTGATGTACGACACCTCGCCGGGCACCCAGATCATCACCGTGGCGGTCGCCTGCGCGATCATGCAGGGCGCTGCCGGCCGGGCCTACATGATCCCCGGCACGGCCTTCATCAACATCGCGCTGGTCATCGGCCAGATGAGCGTCGCGGCCTTTGCCGACGGCAATTATGTGTTTCTTCCCGCCGGCCTTCTCTATTCCGCCTTCCTGGCCTCCTTCATCATGCAGATGGTCAACAACCGGATCCGTCAGTTGCGCGCCGAACAGACGGCCGACCGGCTGCTTTCCGAAATCATCGAGAAGAACGAACTGCTGCGGATTGCCAACGAGACCCTGGCCACCAAGGCCTATGAGGACCCGCTGACCGGCCTGGCGAACCGGCGCAAGTTCGACCTCGTCCTGGCCGAGACCGTCACCGCCGCCCGGCAGGATCGCTCCGCCATCTCGTTGATGATGATCGACGTGGATCACTTCAAGCCGTTCAACGACACCTATGGCCATCAGTCCGGCGACGAATGCCTGCAATTGCTCTCGAGGGCGATCAACGACGTTGTCTCGGGGTTCGACGGCGCGCTTGTTGCCCGCTACGGCGGCGAGGAATTCGTGGTGATCCTGCCCGGCGAGAACGAGACGGCCGCGCTGGCGATGGCCGAGCGCATCCGCGTGGCCGTGCGGCTCACCGCGCTCGACACCCTGCCCAACGCGCCGCCGCGCCAGACGGTCAGCATCGGCTTGGTCTCCTGCCCGCCCGGTTCGGCGACAAGCCGGGAAGAGATGCTCGCCGCGGCCGACGCGGCCCTCTATGAAGCCAAGAAACAGGGGCGAAACCGCATCTGCGTCCACACGCGTTCGGACCCGAAGCTCCTCAAGGCCCTGCCCTGAGCCATACCGCGATCATCCGGAGGCGGGCGACAGGCTTTGGAACCTGCGAGGTGTGATGCCAGGCGGCTCGTCTGAGCCGAACCACGCGGACAGGAGTGCCGCGGCGGCGCGCGCTACAAGGAAAGATGGTGGGCCCGGCAGGATTCGAACCTGCAACCAAGCGGTTATGAGCCGCCGGCTCTACCATTGAGCTACAGGCCCGGAGTTTCCCGATGCGGCGACCGCCGCCTGAAAGCCGCGGCGCGCAGGCTGCGGGCAAGATCCCCGGCCGGACGGTCTGTCCGGATCGACGCGGTTTAGACCAAAATGAAAGCCATCACAAGAGTTTGCGGCGCCATGCCGGCATTCGTCCCGGCTGCGGCCGACAGGCGCGCGCGGACGTTCGGCCAATAGACTGCACGCCAAGGCCTGTCGCGTTCAAACGGGTGTCTTTGAACGATAACGACATGCATTCATTCAAGATGGCAGAGCGACCTTTGGCATCCGGTTGGATGTGCGGCGCTGCGAAGGCCGGGCCTTGCCGGACGCCGTGAATCCGGGCATTGGCATGAGATCGCCGTGGGGCTGCGGCAGACCGGAGGCCATCGCCGCAATGCGTCCACAATCCCCCGCCAAACAGATGGACGACGGGACAATTGCATCAGATCGGAGACTTTTCATGACCTCACTTTCTCCCACAACAGGCAACCGGATCGTGCTCGCGGCCGCGCTCGCCGCCACACTGCTTTCCGCCGCTCCGCGGGCCTACGCCCAGGACGCCAGGACGCCCGCGCCGGGGGTGATCTCGGTGTCCGGCGAAGGTGTGGCCGCCGTCGCGCCGGACATGGCGGTCGTGGCGCTCACGGTGTTGCGCGAGGCCGAGACCGCGCGCGCGGCGCTTGACGCCAACAACGAGGCGATGGCCGCGGTGCTGGCCGCGATGAAGGAAGAAGGCATCGCCGAGCGCGATCTGCAGACCGGCGGCTTCTCGATCCAGCCGCGCTGGGTCTATCCGCAGAACCAGAACGGCACCACCGAGCAGCCCAGGATCACCGGCTACAGCGTCAACAACACGCTGACCGTGCGCATCCGCGATCTCGACCGGCTCGGCGCCATTCTCGACAGCTCCGTCAGCCTCGGCGTCAACCAGGGCGGCGACGTGATCTTCACCAATGACGACCAGGACACCGTGCGCGAAACCGCCCGGCTCAACGCCATCGCCAAGGCAAAAGCCAAGGCGGAAGCAATGGTCGAGGCGCTCGGCGTGTCGCTCGGCCGCATCACGCAAGTTTCCGAGAACGCCTATTCAGCGCCGCCGATGCCGATGATGCGCGCCGAAATGGCGGGCGCCTCCGCCAAGGCCGATTCGGCGGTGCCGGTGGCCTCGGGCGAGAACGAGTACCGCGTCACCGTCAGCGTCAGCTGGGAAATTCAGCAGTAGTGAATCTCGCGGCGCGCCTCGTGCGGCAGGCGCAGGGCTCGCCGCCCAATCCTTAAGACAGGACCGGACAGCACAAGACCCCGGGAAGAGGTTCCCGGGGTCTTGTCGTGCGGGGTCGAAGCAGCGGCCTGAACCATGCCTGCTTAGCGGCGGAAGCCGATGACCGGGCAATGGCGCTCATTGGCGAAGATCACGCGGGCCGGACGGTGATGGCGGAAGCCCTCGACAACGACCCGGCGCGGACCGGCGCCGACGATTTCGGCGCGGCGAACGCCCATGTGGCGGGCCTTGTCGACGGCCTGGTGCGGGCTGCAGAAGCTGCGGCCGCGGTCCCAGCCGTGGCCCCGGTCCCGGCCAGGGCCGCGGCCACGGTCCCAGCCGCCGCGGCGGTCATGGTCGCGGACGACGATGCTGCCGCCGGGGCCGCCGATGGACAGTTCGAAGCCGATGCCGCCGGCATTTGCGGCAGGTGCGGAAGCAGCGATGCCGGCAGTGGCGACAACGAGGGCGGCGAGGGCATTGCGGATGAAAGCGTTCATGACTGTTCTCCTGGTGTGAGGGCGCTTGCGCCTTGGGGGTGTCCCGGGTTTCGATCCTGTCTCAACCGGTGTCCCGATCGATTGACCCCACACTAGTCCCGCCAGTCTGAACCGAACCGGAACCGCCCGTTCATGATGCATTCAGCTTGCAGGAGCAGACAGCGCCGCGATCCTGTGCCCCATCGCTGGCCGAGGGCGGCTACCCTCGCCGGCGTTTCTTTTCCTCACAAGAAACAGGAATGGTCACAAGACAAGCGCCGCGCATCCGACTGGACGCGCCGCGCTGCAACATCTTGAATGAATGCACGTCGTTATCGTTCAAGCGAATCCGTTTGAACGCGACTGGCTTCAGAAGCCTGCCGGGACCAGGAGCAGGATCTCCAGATCGCGTTCGGGATAGAAATCCGTCTTCTTCATCTCGAAGGTCGTGGGCCCGGTCTTGGTCACGCCTTCGCCGCAGAAGCTGACCACGTTTCTGGTATCGCCCTTGTCGATGGTCAGCGTGAACGAGCCGATCGGCCCGGCCCAGTTGTTGCCGGTCATCAGGATGTAGGAAATCCAGTTCTCGACATAGAGCGGCATTCCCGTCTCCAGCGTCGCCTTGCGGTTTTTCTGCGCGATCCGCACCATGGCGTCATCGAGACAGTATCGCTTCTCGTATTCAGCGAAGCGCTCGCCGCGCGGCTCGCCGTTCTCGTCGAGATAGGTGACATCGACCGTGCCGCCGACGCTGGTCGTGTAGCGGTGGCTCACGGTCACCTCGCTGTTGGCCGGGTAGACGGTCTTCCACCAGTAGACCGATTTCAGCGTCCAGAGCGGCACCAGATGGTCCTTCATGCCGCTGCCGTCGTCCCATTGCTCGATGCCGATGAGGCCAAGCCCCCTGAACCGCTCGACCGCTTGCGGGCCGAGCCTCGACAGCGCGGCAGCGGTCGCCTCCGCACCCGGCATCAGCGGAATGTTTTCAGCTTTGAGCTCCGCGCTCAGGTCGACATCGTGGACGACAGCCTGCTGCTGCAGTTCCGCCTTGATCGGCACTCCATCCTGGCTCGCCTCGAAGCCGAGGAAATTGTCGCCTGCATCGGGATCGACCGCGACCATCCTGTCGTAGCCGCCTTCAATGTCGGGAACCGGGAAGGCAACCAGCGCCTCGACGTCCCTGTCTGTGATGTTGCGGAACCGGTATTCGACACGAACCTCGCGGGGCGAAATATAGAGCTTCTCCTCCACCATGGAGATCGCGTCGGTCTGCACGAAAACCAGGCCGCCGGTCTTCATCTCGGCGGTGGTGTCATTGGCCCTTGCCGCTTGCGCCACTGAAAACAGCATCAGGATTGCGAGTGCAGTGAACTTCATCGACGCCATGACCGATCCTCTTGATTGCGATGATCGGAGGTAATCAGCCGCCGCACCATTGCGCAACAGAATTCGCCGGCGTCAGCACTTGGCGCGTCCCGCGCGCTCCCCGCACCTCACAGCGTCTTCCCCCAGACCTGCAAGGACTTGACGGTTTCCGCCGTCGCGCCGAGGTCGCGCCAGGAGAAGTCCGCCACAAGGCCCTCGATCGGCCGGTAGCCGAGCCGCCGCCAGAAGGCGTCGAGCGGCACGTAGTCGGACGGACGGGCCGGATGATCGGCGGGCCGCATGACCGAGGCGAAGACGCTGCGCGAAAAGCCCTGGGCGCGGGCGGCCGCCTCGCGCAGCTCGAAGAAGCGTCGTCCCGCGCCCTGCCCCCGGTAGTCTGGCAGCAGCACCGATTCGGCCAGGTAGAAGAAGTCGCGTGGATCGAGCCCGGCCTTCGCAAAGGGGCTTGCGAATTCGTCGGCGTGATCGGCAAGCGGCGCCGCCGTCGCCGCGCCGGCCATGCGCCCCGCGCCATCGCGCGCAGCGATGATCACGGCGCCCGGGGAGGCGGCGAATCGGGCGAGATAGCGCCGTTCATAGGCCGCATCGCCCTCGTAGAGATAGGGCCAGGCGGCAAAGACGGCGATCCTGAGCCGCGCCAGATCCTCGAGCGCGGCGCCGATCTCGTCCGCGCCCAGCACCGAGAAGGTGAGCGGCGGCGTGGCCGTCAAGCGCTTGCGCCTCAGCCGGCCTTGACCTGGGCGATCCAGCCCGGAAGGTTGTAGCTCATTGTCACCCGGCTGATGAGCCCGTCGTCGATCTCGAAGAAGATGCCCGCGGGCAGCGAGTAGCGCTGGCCATTGGCTTCGGGCAGGCCCTCGTCGGTCGCCAGATAGGTGCCGCGCACGGTGAATTCGGCCGCCGCGCGGCCTCCGCTCTCGTCCACCATGATGGCGATGTCGCCGAGTTCCTCGTCATAATGCCGGTTCATCTTGGCGTTGAACCAGCGGAATTTCTCCTTGCCGATCTCGCGCCCGCCCTGGTTGATGTCGTGGGCCACGTCATCGGTGAGGCAATCGAGCATGCCGTCGGAGTCCTTGGCGTTGAAGGCCTCGAGATAGCGGCGGATCAGGGCTGTGGTGTCGTCTCGGCTCATGGCGGGGCTCCTTTGTGAAGGTGGTGGCGCACAGGTGCCACAGGCGAAGGGCGCGATGCAAGGGCAAAGGCGGAGTGCAGCATGCCGGGGACTGGATTGCGCGGCCGCCTTGCGGGCGATGGCCGAGGTGTCACCGGCCTGGGCGTCAATGTGGGGGCGCCGCGCCGTCGCCGCCCTCGCCGTCGGCACCGTAGGACGCCTCGCCACCCTCTTCCCCGCCAGGGCCATCGTGAGGCCGCCGCCCCGCCATCGTCATCCTCGGCCGTCGTGCCGAGGATCTGCCGGCCCCTAGGGTTTTCGGCTGGACCAACTGTGGCGCGGCGGGCTGCGGCAGATACTCGGGACAGGCCCGAGTATGACGGCGGAGGGGGCGGATGCCCGGGGCCAAGGATGACGAAACGAGGGGCCGGCGGTCGGGGCTTCGGCTTTGCTTCGCCCGAAAGTCAACCGTGCCCAGCGAGGCAGCCGGGCGCACTGCCGCGCGACAAATGCCGCCGGGGTGTGGTCAGGAAGGCAGTCCGGAGGGCCGCGCGGGGCAGTGCCTTCGGAGGTATGTGTTTTGCCCATGCCGGGTGTCAGCCGGCATGGGCAAGGGGGTGGCGCTGACAGCGCGCGGCCCGGAACTCGCCGGATGGCGTCCCCACCCGACAGGCGTCGGCCTCGCACGCACACGGAGCTGGCTTATCCACCGGCCCCTCTTCGGGGCTCTCCGCCCGGGTTGCCCCGGCCGCGGGTCGG
>Ga0180016_100018_pt1 | contig 113144 bp, 101 predicted proteins | sample KR46_M_MetaG_FD_129673 | JGI IMG/M metagenome (GOLD analysis project Ga0180016, IMG submission 129673) | Groundwater microbial communities from the Olkiluoto Island deep subsurface site, Finland - KR46_M_MetaG | ecosystem: Environmental > Aquatic > Deep subsurface > Groundwater | place... | reverse complement strand
GGCGACGGGCCGGTGCTGATCCATGTGGTCACCCAGAAGGGCAAGGGCTATGCCCCCGCCGAAGCGGCGTCGGACAAGTATCACGGCGTTTCCAAGTTCGACGTGGTGACCGGAACCCAGGCCAAGTCCAAACCGAATGCGCCGAGCTACACTGCCGTGTTCGGCGAGGCGCTGGTCCAGGAGGGCCGTCATGATGACAGGATCGTCGCCGTCACCGCCGCCATGCCCGGCGGCACCGGCGTCGACAAGTTCGCCACCGCCTTTCCCGCCCGCACCTTCGATGTCGGCATCGCCGAGCAGCATGCGGTGACATTCGCGGCCGGGATGGCGACCGAGGGCCTGAAACCGTTCTGCGCGATCTACTCGACCTTCCTGCAGCGCGCCTATGACCAGGTGGTCCACGATGTGGCGATCCAGAAACTGCCGGTCCGGTTCCCGATCGACCGGGCCGGTTTCGTCGGCGCCGACGGCGCCACGCATGCGGGCACGTTCGACACCACCTATCTGGCTTGCCTGCCAGGCTTCGTGGTGATGGCGGCCTCTGACGAGGCCGAACTCAAGCACATGGTGCGCACCGCAGCGGCTTACGACGAAGGTCCGATCTCGTTCCGCTATCCACGCGGCGAAGGCGTCGGTGTCGAGATGCCCGAACGCGGCGAGATTCTCGAGATCGGCAAGGGCCGGGTCGTGCGCCAGGGCGCCAAGGTGGCGCTCTTGTCCTTCGGCACGCGGCTGGCGGAATGCCTCGTCGCGGCCGAGGACCTCGATGCCGCGGGCCTGTCAACGACGGTGGCCGATGCCCGCTTCGCCAAGCCGCTTGATCATGACCTGATCCGCCAGCTGGCGCGTCACCACGAGGTGCTGATCACCATCGAGGAAGGCTCGGTGGGCGGTTTCGGCAGCCATGTCTTCCAGTTTCTCGCGAGCGAGGGACTGCTCGATGGCGGCCTCAGGGCGCGCTCGATGGTGATGCCGGATATCTTCATGGATCACGCCTCGCCCGAGGCGATGTATGCGCGCGCCGGACTTGACCGCAAGGGCATTGTCGACACGGTGTTTCGCACATTGAATGGCTCGGGGACCAGATCAAGCCGTGACGTGGCCCAGGTAACCCTCCTGAAACCATAAGCCTTTTCAAGTCTCTAACCATTTCCCTTGGTCGTTCCGAAAGGCCCGTCTGCTAGTCTTGTTCAAACACGAGAAGACTGTGGGGCGTTTAAACGATGAGGATGAAGACCGCGAGGCGCTTTTGCGTGCGCATCATGGTGGCGGCATCGCCGGTGATCTGCGGATGGATGCCGGCTGCACTGGCTGACACGCAACCACCCTATGACCGGCGCATCGAGGAAGCCGCGATCCGCATGCTGCAGCCCAAGCTTGGCGACATTCGCGGCTCGCTGGATCTGAAGACCGAGGACCATCTGTACCCGCCGCTGAGCGAGCGGATTTCTTCCCGCGAAGAGGCAGGCGTGCCCGCCACCCTGCCGCTGGGCGTGAGCCAGGGCAGCTTCATCCGCTACTGAGACAAGCGCCGCGCATCCAACTGGATGCGCAAAGGTCGCTGTAACATCTTGAATGAATGCATGTCGTTATCGTTCAAACATATCCGTTTGAACGCGACAGGCATTGGCCGCCCCGCACAAAGTTCTTGCCCTCGCAGCGCTTCCGCGCGAAGACGGCGCATGACATCCCCAGCCTCCACAGCATTGCCTGACAGGGACCGGCTGGACCAGATCCTGGTCCGGCTCGGCCTTTATGAGAGCCGGTCGCGGGCGCGCGATGCGATTGCGCGGGGCGCTGTGGACGTTGACGGCAGGGCTGTGACAAAACCTGGCGCGCTTGTTTCCGTTTACGCCGCCATCAGGCTCAGCGATCCCGCGCGCGACTATGTCTCCCGCGCCGCGCTGAAACTCAAGGCCGGGCTCACGGCCTTCGGGTTCGATCCGGCCGGCCGCGTGGGTCTTGATATCGGCGCCTCGACCGGCGGCTTCACCCAGGTTCTGCTGGAGAGGGGTGCCAGCCATGTCATCGCCGTCGATGTCGGCCATGACCAGCTGCATGCCTCGCTTGCGACCGATCCGCGGGTCAGCAATCTCGAAGGCCTGAACGCGCGGGATCTCACGCGCGATCACCTCGAAGGCCGCGAGATCGGCGCCGTCGTCTCTGACGTCAGCTTCATCTCGCTCAGGCTGGCGCTGCCACCGGCGCTCGAGCTGGCCGCACCGGGCGCGGTCGCGGTGCTGCTGGTCAAGCCGCAGTTCGAGGCGGGCCGCGCCGCCATCGGCAAGGGCGGACTGCTCAAGGATCCCGCGCAGGGGCCGATCATCGCCGAGGATCTCGCCGCATGGCTCGGTCAGCAGCCCGGCTGGAGCGCGGTCGGACCCATGCCCTCGCCGATCGAGGGCCAGGACGGCAACCACGAATTTCTCATTGGAGGCGTCAAGGCATGAGCGCGCAGAAACTCGACATCACCCGGCTCGGCGGCCAGGGCGACGGCATTGCCGAGACGCCCCAGGGCCAGATCTTCGTGCCGTTCACGCTGCCCGGCGACGTGATCAACGCGGCGGTGGAGAAAAGCCGGGCGACGCTGATGTCGGTTCTCACGCCCTCGCCCGACCGGGTAACGCCGCCCTGCCCGCATTTCGGCCCCGATCACGAGAACGCCGGCTGCGGCGGTTGCGCCGTGCAGCACATGGCGGACGCGCCCTATCGCGCCTGGAAGCGGGACCTGGTGGTTGCAGCGCTTGAAGGCCGCGGCATTATGGCGGAGGTTTCCCCGCTGGTGCCTTGCGCACCCCACTCGCGGCGGCGGGTGGTGTTTGCCGCACGACGCACCGAGAAGGGCGCGATCCTCGGCTTCTATCGCGCCATGAGCCACCAGATCGTGGCAATCGAGACCTGCGTGATCGCCGCGCCGCGGATCACCCAGGCGCTGCCCAGCATCAGGCGGCTCGCCACCGCCGTGGCGGTGGGCAAGGAGCCGTTTCATCTTTCCGTGCTCGACGCCTCCCCGGGCCTCGACATCGCGGTCGACGCGCCGTTCAAGCTGTCTGAGCCCGACCGGCTCCGGATCATTACCGCGGTGCGCTCTGAACAGCCTGTGGCGCGGCTCTCCTTCAACGGCGAGATCCTGATCGAGAAGCAGCCGCCGCAACTGACCTTCGGCTCCGTGCTCGTGAGCCCGCCGCCGGGCGGTTTCGTGCAGGCGACCGCCGAGGCGGAAGAGATCATGGGCGAGCTGGTCTCGGAGCACCTGAAAAAATCCAAGCGGATCGTCGATCTGTTCTCGGGCTCGGGCACGTTTGCCCTCCGGCTCGCAAGCCACTCCCATGTGCATGCGGTGGAAGCCGACGCACCATCGCTTGCGGCACTCGACAAGGCGGCACGGCGGGCGCAGGGGCTCAAGCCCGTGAGCGTGGAAAAGCGCGACCTGTTCCGTCGGCCGATGATGGTGGCGGAGCTCAAGGCCTATCAGGGCCTGGTGTTCGACCCGCCGCGCGCCGGCGCCGAAGTCCAGGTCGCCGACATCGCCCGCTCGCCCATCCCCCGCCTCGCCGCCGTCTCCTGCAACCCGGTGACGCTGGCCCGCGACCTCGAGATGCTGATTGCGGGCGGCTACCGGGTGATGTCGGTCACGCCGATCGACCAGTTTTTGTGGACGAGCCATGTCGAGGTGGTGGCGCTGCTGGAGCGACCGAAGCGGTAGGGGGAGCGCGCGCGCTGCGGGAGTTGGTGGCGCTCGGTCGGTCTCCTGCCCCTCGTCGTGCCGGAGCTGATGCCCCAATTTCCGTCATGCCGGACTTGATCCGGCATCCAGCGACCCGGCGTCCGCCGGGTCAGAGGACTCTTTCCGCCCAAGGACTTGGGCGGGCTGGATACCGGGTCAAGCCCGGTATGACGGAGGCGGGGTTTGCCGTCTCTCACGTGCTGCACGTCATGCTGCCCCTGTCTTTCGGCGGAGTACCCGACGCGATGTCCGCTCTGCCCCCTCACCTGCAATTTCTAGCACTTAGCTCACGCTAAGATGCTGAAATTGCTTCCTCTCCCACAAGGGGAGAGGCAGAATCGCGGAACCCGCGTCACCCTCTCCTCGCCCCTTGTGGGAGAGGATACAAAATCGCGATCTTGGCGCAGCCGAGTCGCAGATTTTGTTGGTGAGGGGGCGGCCACGCCAAAACCCTGACACCCACCCACGCCAAAACCCCGCGCGCGAAAAATCTCGCCGGCGGTGTGCGGCAGTCTCGGTGTCCGGGCGCAATCCGGACTTGCGGGGCGCGCGGGCCTCTGGCCCGGGGTGGCATAAGACGTTGGGCTTGGCGCAGTTGCCCGCGCCCCGCCGGTGAGGAATGCCCCACGCCTTCCGGGCGCGGGCGGGCTCTTCTTCCTGCGAAACGCGACGCGAGCCCTGGCGGTTTTGTCGCGTTCGGTCCTTCGGGGACCGAACACCGCCCTCTCCCACCCGCGCCCCACAGGATAAACCCGTCAGGCGCGGCAGGGACTTGTCAGGCCGGCGTTTGCGGTGACGCCGCATCGATGCCCGGGCAGCCCGCCCGGACAGGGATGCGGATCAAACGCCGCCAGGTGACGACCGTGCCGCCCGTTTGCCTCTCGTGAGAAAGGCGTGGAGCGCTGCACGGCCTGCAACCGGTTCCGGCCATTCGCGCGACAACCCTTGCCCTGATCCACCACGATCGGGCAGGTCCCCGCGCTGGCCGGGGTGTACTCTTCGCAAGCTTCCGGCCCGCAGGTACGGCCCCCACCAACCGGAACTCACCGCCTTCCGCCGGCCCGGGCTCCGTGCGCCCCGGCCATCCGTTGGGACGGAAGGTTTTGCCAGTATCGCATGGGGGGAAAGGGTGGGGAAAAGGTGGGGGGATTTTTTTGAGTCTGGCGCTAGCCTCTACCAAAGACCCCTCCCCAACCCCTCCCCACAAGGGGGAGGGGCTCGGACCGCCGCTGGTCGCCTGCCATAACGCAAGCATTTCAACAGGTTCAATTTCGAGATCGGAAAAGCGGCCGATGCCGGGTTAAGCCCCTCCCCCTTGTGGGGAGGGGTTGGGGAGGGGACTTCTTTTGAAGCCGGAAGGAACTGTCTCGGGAAATGGCAGCACTCCCCTATGATTCTCAAAGCGTCACTGCCCATGACCTCTATTGGTGATCCAACTGAACACATCTACAAGCTGGAACCCGACCGGATGGAATCAGGTTTGAATCATTGAATGAAATATTGAGGGAACATTACAATGTTATTTACAAGGCTAGGGACGATTATCGCATATATAGGCCTTGGACTGGGGACTCTGCGTGTCGCAATGGGTTTTTTCATCGCGACAGCGTTCGACGATGCAGAATCTTACGCCGCCGCCTCGAAGCGTTACCTGGGATCAACGAGTGCGGGAGAGGCCATTGATACGGGCGCCGTCTGGATTGTTGCTTCTGTAGCTCTTGGCATCCTCTGCGAAATCAACAGAAGCCAAAGAACTGGCTCCAAGTGATCTCCCCACTTCGATCCGGCGGGTCCCCGCGCTGGCTGGGATGTCTGCTTCGCAAGATTCCTCACCCGCTACAGCCCCGCCTTGTTCAACTCTTGCAAAACACGAAGCCTCCCACCCCCCCCCCGCTTGCCCAAACCCCCATCCCCCTCTACCACTCAACCCCCTTCAATGGCATCCGGGCCCGCCGTGACACGCATTGTCTCTCGATCGATCCTCCTGATCGCGCTGGCCGCAGCGCTCGCCGGCTGCACCGGCGCTGGCTATTACGCGGAGTCACTCAACGGGCATCTCAGGATCATGGCGGCGCGGCAGGATGTGGCGGGGTTGGTGGCGGATCCGGGGACGCCGGCGGAACTGAAGGCGCGGATGGAATCCGCCAGCGCGATCCGGCAGTTTGCTAGCGACGCGCTCGACCTGCCCGACAACAGGAGCTACCGCTCCTATGTCGATCTCGGCCGCGATTATGTGACGATCGCGGTGTATGCGGCGCCGGAATTCGCGCTGGCGCCGGTGGCGAAATGCTTTCCGGTGTATGGCTGCGTGCCCTACCAGGCCTTCTTCTCCCTCGACAACGCAAGGAAAGCGGCCACAGCACTTCAGGCGCAGGGGCTCGACGTGCATGTCTCGGGGGTGACGGCCTATTCGACGCTGGGCTGGACCAGCGACCCGCTGCTGTCGACCATGTTCCGCGGCGGCGAGGCCTCGCTTGCGGCGCTGGTCTTTCACGAACTCGCCCACAGCCAAGTCTATGTGCAGGACGACAGTGCCTTCAACGAGGGTTTCGCGACGGCCGTGGAGACCAGCGGCGTGCGCAAGTGGCTCAGCGCTGCGGGCGACGCCGAGGGCCTGAGCCGCTACGAGGCGGGCCGGGCGCGCATGGCCGATTTCCTGGGCCTGATCGCCGAGGCCCGCAGGGAGCTCAACGCCGTCTACGGCGGTCCGGGCACGGAAGCGCAAAAGCGGGCGGAGAAGGCAGCGGCGATCGAGCGGCTGAGACAGCGCTACCGGCAGATGCGCGACCGCCGCTGGAACGGATACAGCGGCTATGACGCCTGGTTCGCGGCGCCGATCAACAACGCCCGGCTTGCCGCAACCTCGGTCTACAATGATTTGGTTCCTGACTTCCTGCGGCTGTTCGAGCTCTGCGGGGGCGACTACAGGCGGTTTTACGCGGAGGTTGCTCGGATCGGCGGGCTGGACCGGGAGAACCGGGCGGGGGCGCTGGAGGCGGCGGGGAGTTGCGGGTGAGCCAACGGCCTCTAATCTCCCCCCTTGCGGGGGAGATGTCACGAAGTGACAGAGGGGGGTGACGCCGCGTATTCCGTGATTGCCGCCTTACCCCCCTCTGTCGGCTACGCCGACATCTCCCCCGCAAGGGGGGAGATTGGAGGCCGCGGCAATGCGACTGGCCGGGATGAGCCCTGCCCTCCCCTCGTCATCCTTGGCCCGCGAGCCAAGGATCCATTCCGTGCTGCTTCAACCATCATCAGGCTCGGAAAGCTCACGGTATGGATCCTTGGCTCGGGGCCCCAGGATGACGAAACGAGGGGCTGGCGCCTGGGTTGACGGACCGAAAGGTCGGAACCCGAAGGCGACGAACGAGAGGACGCCGGGTCCCGCCGCCGCCCCCTACTTCTTCCGCGCCATGAAGGCCTGGAAGGCCGCCAGCGCCTCGGCGCTTTTCAACTGGGCGGCGAACAGGGCGCCCTCCTCGCGGATGCGGGCTGTCACCAGGTCGGGGCCGGGCTTGATGAGGCGGCGGGCGATGGCCAGGGCCTTGGGCGGTTTGGCGGCCAGGTGCTCGGCGGCGGCAAAGACTGCGGGCTCGAGCTCGTCCACGGAGACGGTCTTGAAGATCAGGCCGGCGCGCTCGGCCTCCTCGCCCGAAAACGGCAGGCCGGCGGCGAGCAGGGCGAAGGCCTTCTGGTGGCCCATCGCGGCCGGCGCGAGCAGGCTGGAGCCGGCCTCGGGCACCAGCGCCAGATCGACGAAGGGGGTGTGGAAGCGCGAAGCGGGCGTGGCGAAGGTCAGGTCGCAGTGCATGTGGATGGTGGTGCCGATGCCGATCGCCAGGCCGTCGACGCCGGAGACGACCGGCTTGGTGACGGTTGCGAGCGCGATGAGGAAATCGAAGACTTCCTCGCCCTTGGAGGCGCCCATGGCGACGGCCATGAAATCCTGCATGTCATTGCCCGACGAGAACGCGCCGGGCGTGCCGAGGATCACATGCGCCCGCACCGTGTCATCGGCCTCGCCGTCGGAGAGCGCCTTTGCCATCGCCGCATACATGGCGCGGGTGATGGCGTTCTTCTTGTCGGGCCGGTTGAAGCGGATGACGTTGAGGGCGTGGGTCTCGCCCGCGCGGTCGATGAGGATGTGGTCGGTCATGTCTGTCCCCTTGAGGATCGCGCCGGCGCATCGCCAGCTGCGAAAAAGTTCAGGCGAGCGCTGCGCTTGCGTTTTCAAGGCTTGCGGCGCCGGCCGTGGCGCTCGACAGGAGCCCCTTGGTCTCGGGCGCCAGGTTGGCCGCGGCAAAGCGGGCAAGGGCCGCACGTCCAGGCGCTTCAGGGGCATCCTGGTCGGCCAGCGCGCCGCGCGCGAGCATGGCGACGCTGGCGGTCAGGCCGAACAGTCTCAGATAGGGCGTGGCGCCGGAGAGCGCATCGGTCTGGCGGCCTTCCGCTATCGCCGACTGCATATAGGCGGTGGCGGTCTCGAGATCGGCGATGGCCGCATCGAGATGACCTGCCACGCCGTCGAGCGCCGGGGCATTGGAGGCGCGGGCGGCCTCGGCGTCGGCCTTGAAATCGGCGATGAAGGCAGCGACCGTCGCGCCGCCGGACAATGGCAGCTTGCGGGTCACCAGGTCGATTGCCTGGATGCCGTTGGTGCCCTCGTAGATCGGCGCGATGCGGGAATCGCGCAGCAGGCGGGCAGCACCTGTCTCCTCGATAAAACCCATGCCGCCATGCACCTGGACGCCGAGCGAGGCCACTTCCATGCCGATGTCGGTGGAAAACGCCTTGGCGATCGGGGTGATGAGGCTGGCGCGCTCCGACCAGGCCTTTGCCTCCTCGCCCTCGCTCACATGGGCCATGTCGAGCGCCTCGGCGCAGGAATAGCAGATGGCGCGCGCGCCTTGCGTCAGCGCCTTCATGGTCATCAGCATGCGGGCGACGTCGGGGTGGTCGATGATCGGGCTCATGCCCTCGCCGGTGAAGCCCGGCGCGCGGCCCTGGGTGCGATCCTTCGCATAGGCAATCGCCTTCTGGGTGGCGGTCTCGGCGATCGCCACGCCCTGCATGCCGACGGCGAGACGGGCGTTGTTCATCATGGTGAACATGCAGGCAAGGCCGCGGTTTTCCTCGCCGATCAGCCAGCCGATGGCGCCGGGCGTATCGCCGAACTTGCCGTCGCCATAGATCATGGTGCAGGTGGGCGAGGCATGGATGCCCAACTTGTGCTCGAGGCCCGAGCAGAACACGTCGTTGCGGTCGCCCAACGCCCCGTCATCGCCGACGAAGAATTTCGGCACCAGGAACAGCGAGATGCCGCGGGTGCCGGCTGGCGCATCGGGCAGGCGCGCCAGCACCAGGTGGATGATGTTGTCGGTGAAATCATGCTCGCCATAGGTGATGTAGATCTTCTGGCCGAAGATCCGGTAGGTGCCGTCGCCATTGGGTTCAGCGCGGGCGCGTAGCGCGTTGAGGTCGGAGCCTGCCTGCGGCTCGGTCAGGTTCATCGTCCCCATCCACTCGCCGGTGACGAGCTTTTCGAGATATTTGGCCTTGAGCGCATCGGAGGCATGCTTGTCGAGCGCCTCGACCGCGCCCATGGTCAGCGTCGGGCCGATGCCGAAGGCGAGCGAGCCCGAATTCCACATTTCGAGCGCGGCCACCGACAAGAGCATCGGCAGGCCCTGCCCGCCATACTCCTCGGGTCCGGTCAGGCCGTTCCAGCCGCCGGCGATCCAGTTCTGGTAGAGGTCCTTCCAGCCGGGCGGCGTGGTGACCGCACCGTCCTTGAGGATAGCTCCATGGGTGTCGCCGATCTCGTTCAAGGGCGCGATCTCGTCGCTGGCGAACCGGCCGGCCTCGGCCAGGATGGCGTCGACAAGGTCCTCGCCCAGATCGCCGAACCGGCCGGCCTCGAGCGCCTTGCCAAGGCCCGCAACCGATTTGAGCGTGTGAGCGATTTCCTCTACCGGCGCACGATACATGTGATCTCCTCCCTGAAGTCCGACTGCCATTGCGACGCAAACATATCCGCGCCATGGCTAGGTGGTTTTTACGTAAACGTCAATTTGGGAGATGGAATTTGGCGCGCCCATTGCAAGGGCTAAGGGCCATCCTGCGTCCGGGGACGGAAAACTTCCGGCCCTGGATTTAACCGCTGCTCCCGCAGTCGGATGCTTCGGCCGGAATCGCCTTTTGTTGCGTCCCTCCGGTGCGCCTGATAGAGCCAGCGCTGGCAAAACGGACAGACCATGGCGCGCATTCTCCCAATCCTGGATCCGACCGCGATTCCGCTGGCAATCGAAGCTTTGCGGCGCGGCGAGGCCGTGGCGGTTCCGACCGAGACGGTCTACGGGCTCGCCGCCGACGCCACCAATCCTTCAGCGATCACCGCCATCTACGAGGCCAAGGGCCGCCCGCGCTTCAACCCGCTGATCTCGCATGTGTCCGATCTCGAGATGGCCAAGGCGCATGTCACATTCTCGCCGCTGGCGGAAAGACTGGCCGCAGAATTCTGGCCCGGCGCGCTGACGCTGGTGCTGCCGCTCAATGACACTGGCCGGATCCACCCGCTGGCCACGGCCGGGCTGCCAACGGCAGCGGTCCGCATGCCGGAAGGCTTTGCACGGGACCTGATCGCCGCGTTCGGCGATCCCCTGGCGGCGCCGAGCGCCAACCGGTCGGGCCGCGTCAGCCCGACATCGGCCCGGCATGTGGAGGAGGATCTCGGCGACCGGATCGGCCTGATCCTGGATGGCGGACGCTGCCGGATCGGGGTGGAATCGACGATCCTGGCGGTGGAAGACGGCGGATTGCGCCTGCTCCGGCCCGGCGGCATTCCGGTTGAAGCCATCGAGGATATCGCCGGCCTTGCAGTCGAGCGTCATGCCACCCAACCGTCAGAAGCCGTGATCGCGCCGGGGATGCTGGCTTCGCATTATGCGCCAAATGCGGCAGTGCGCTTGAACGTCACCGACGTCAGGCCCGGTGAAACGGTGATCCGGTTCGGCGGAACGCCGCTTCCGGGAGAAGACCAGGCCAGGATGATCATGGACCTGTCGCCGACCGGCGATCTGCGCGAGGCGGCTGCAAACCTGTTTGATTTTCTCAAGCGCGCCGATGCGTCAGGCGCAGCCTGCATCGCCGTCGCGCCGGTTTCCGGTCACGGCCTCGGCGCGGCCATCAATGACCGCCTTGCCCGCGCCGCCGCACCGCGCGACTGAGACCGGCTGCGCCAGCGCCGCTGGATCGACAGACCTCGCAACACTTCAGGCTTTTCAATGAGTTCACAGGGGCTTTGTTCTGGCGGCATCCGAGCGCGGCAACTGGACGGCGTGAAGAACAGCCAACGTTCGTCAGCCTCAACACCCAGTCAGGCCCGGTAGACTTTTTTAACCAGGGTTTCCATTTGGCGCCCTCCAACGGCCACTCTTTAAGATTCGATTTACCCCACCCTACTAGATTTCACCGAAACCAAGTCCCCAGGCCAAGAATGCGGCTCCGACATCAAAGGCGATCAAATGGGTGCAGCACAGACATTGCTTTCACGACTCCTGACTTGCAAGCGCGGGAATTTTGCCATTTCCACCGCAATTCTGGCTCCCGTGCTGCTCGCATCCGCCGGATTGGCTGTCGACTACGTCAACCTGGCGAGCGCCAAGTCTGAGCTGCAGAACTCGGTGGACGCTGCGGTTCTAGCCGTCTCGAGGAAGGACGTGACGGCAAATGATCGCTCCGCCGTATTTGGCAGTATTCTCAGCGCTCAGTTGGCATCAAACGGCTTTATCACCTTGCTTGATCAGGACGTAGACCAGACAGTTGGCGCAAACTTTATCCGGACAGATGCACGCGCGACAGCGAGTGTCCCGCTCATGTTCATGGGAAAATTGATGCCCAACAAGGTTTCGGCCGTGGCGTCGACGACCTTCTCGACACGAAGCATCGAAATCGCGATCGCCCTTGATAACACCGGCTCCATGGGATCGGGCGGTATTTCAGCCCTGAAGCAGGCCTCGCATGCCCTGGTGGATGCGCTTGGCGGGATCAACACGGCCCAGCAGAGCCTGAAGGTCGGTCTCGTCCCGTTCGTGACGTCCGTCAACGTGAAGGGCGAAGGCTTCTCCAACACCTGGATCGATGAAGGCGGGAAATCGCTCTACAATGGCTGGACATTTCTGAACCACGGCCAGAGAACGAGCCGAAAGGCATCCGGCCACAGCAACGGTCAAATTGGCGGCGGAGACTATCCGCATCATCTCAACCTGTTTGCCTGGTCCGGAACCACCTGGAAGGGATGCGTGGAAGCACGGCCGGTTCCCTACAACACAGATCTCACCCCGCCTGATTCCGCCAATCCCGACACATTGTTCGTGCCATATTTTGCACCCGACGAACCTGGAAACCGGATTTCCCAGGGCGGCAACAGCTCCACATCCTTCAACAACTCCTGGCTCAATGACGGCGTCTCCGGCGACCACGAGACCGTTCAGCGCTCGGTCACAAAGTACAAGACACAGAGCCCGGTCATCGCCAATCACAATGATGCTAACGGCCCGCTGACCCTTGGACCCAACCGTGCCTGTCCAACACCCATCGTGCCTCTGACAAGCGACATATCAAAAGTCCGCACCGGCATCGATGCCATGCAGTACTGGAATGGTTCGGGCACCAATATTGCAGAGGGCCTGGCATGGGGCTGGCGCGTCCTTTCGCCGGAGGCACCCTACACACAGGCGGCTCCGTACGATCCCGACGCCGCCTCAAAGATCCTGGTCATCATGACCGATGGCACGAATGTCTCGTTTGGTTCATCAGGCACCATCAACAAGTCGGACTACGGCTCCTACGGCTTTCTGAGCGATGGCCGCATCAACTCGGCCACCACGCAATCAAATGCGGAAGCTTACCTGAACACCTCGACGGCCAACATGTGCGTCGACATCAAGAAGCTCGGCATCGAAGTCTACACGGTGATCTACAAGACGACCGCATCATCGGTGGTGAAGCTTTTCTCCAATTGCGCAAGCCGCAAGGAGAACTTCTTCATGGCCAAGGATGTCGTGTCCCTGAAGCAGGCCTTCGCGGCGATCGGGCAATCGGTGGCGGGCGTCCGAATCAGCAACTGACAAGTTTCGGGAAAAAGCGCAGTTCGCACATGGTGACATGGTCCCGGCATGTCAGGGCGTCAGTTCATGCGGGTGTCCCGAGCTTCCTGGAGGGACTGGAGATGGCCAATGTCTCGTGCGAGCGGGCGCGATGGCGGACGCGTTTTTGAGTATCGGGTCCCGGCGACCCGAGCTTTAACGCCCCTCGACTTGCAGCGCTCGCGGCGATAGATGCTTGGGGATGCCAACGCCCTTGACCGATTCCGCGCTGATTGCCCGTTTTGCCGCCATTACCGGTGAGCCAAACGCCTTGACCGCTCCAACCGATATTGCCCCGCATCTGGTCGAGTTGCGCGGCCTTTACAGGGGCGAAAGCCCGCTGGTACTGCGCCCGGGCTCCACGCAGGAAGTCTCGGCCATCCTGCGGCTGGCGCATGAGACCGATACCGCAGTGGTGCCGCAGGGCGGCAATACAGGGCTGGTGGGCGGACAGTCGCCGCGTCCGGGACAAGGTGAAGTCGTGCTGTCGCTGTCGCGGCTCAACAAGATCCGCTCGCTCGACCCGGTCGGCCAGACAATGGTCGCCGAGGCGGGCGTGGTGCTGGCGCAGGCGCAACAGGCGGCCAGCGACGAGGGCCTGCTGTTTCCGCTGTCGCTCGGATCGGAAGGCTCGTGCCAGATCGGCGGCAACCTCTCCTCCAATGCCGGCGGAACCGCCGTTCTCGCCTATGGCAACATGCGCCAGCTCTGCCTGGGTCTCGAGGTGGTGCTGCCGGACGGTGAAATCTGGCAGGGACTGCGCGCGCTCAAGAAGGACAACACCGGCTATGATCTGCGCGACCTGTTCATCGGTGCGGAAGGCACGCTCGGCGTGATCACCGCGGCGGTGCTGAAACTGTTTCCGGCGCCGCGCGGGCACGAGACCATCTATGCGGGCGTCGATGATCCGGACACCGCGCTGAAGCTGTTCCGTGTCGCGCAGGATTACTGCGGCGCTTCGCTCACCGGCTTCGAGCTGATGCCGCGCATCGGCGTCGAATTCACCACCCGGCACATCGAGGGCGTGCGCGATCCACTCTCCGGGCCGCATCCCTGGTACGCGCTGATCGACATTTCATCGGGCCAGTCGCAGGAAGCGGCGCGGGCCATGCTGGAAGGCCTGTTCATGGCGGCCGACGAGCAGGGCCTGATCCGCGATGCCGCCGCCGCCGAGACGGAGGCACAACGCCAGAATTTCTGGAAACTGAGGGAATCGATGTCCTGGGCGCAGAAGCCCGAGGGCGGGTCGATCAAGCATGATGTCTCGGTTCCCGTAGCGCTTGTTCCGGAGTTTCTTGCGCGCGCCGACCGTGCGGTGAAGTCCGCCATGCCGGATGCGCGCATCGTCGCCTTCGGGCACATGGGCGACGGCAATATTCATTACAACATCTCCCAGCCCCTTGGCGCAGACACCGAGGCCTTTCTGGCGCGCTGGACGGAAATGAACGCAATCGTCCATGGAATAGTGCTGGATCTGGACGGGTCGATCTCAGCCGAGCATGGCATCGGACAGCTCAAGCGCGACGAACTTGCCGCGATCCGGTCGCCCGTCGAAATGGCGCTGATGCACCGGATCAAGCAGGCGATCGATCCCAGGGGCATCATGAATCCGGGCAAGGTGGTTGCCTGATGCATGTCGCGCTCGATTGGATCCAATCGAGCGATAACGTAAATGCATCCATTCAAAGGCTTTAAAGCGACCTTTGCGCATCCGACCGGATGCGCGGCGGCACTGTCGGGTAACCTTTCCAAAATGGAAATGGGACGGTCGGGGTTCGCTAACCATTTCCAATACATAGCTTTTCTTAACCCAGAATTTTAAGCCGCCGGGAACGGCATTTTGGCATGTTGCTTCGTGTGAGAGGGCGAAAAGCCCCGGATGAGAAGGCCGGATAACCGGCTCTCAAGAGTTACAGAGGCGATAGACATGACCAAAACCGTATTGAAGCCCGTCTGGGCCGGATTCGAGTTGCGACTAGATCCGGGCAATTTTCCGCAACGCGTGTCCTATGCGGCGCGCGACGAGCGTGACGAGGTTTCCGTGACGCTCGACAGCCGCGGCGCCGTGATCCGCAAAGTCCTGTCAAAATCGGGGCTGCCCCTGTCGATTGCCCTGCCGGCCCGCGCCTTCAAGGGCGTTGCCGCACGGGCCATCGACCATGGCGACGGCACCGTGACGGTAACACTGGAGCTGCACCACACCGACGTCGCTCTGTGCGTGCCGCTGCTGGTCGCCCATGATCTCGATGACATCGCCGCCGATTGGCGCGCCTGGGCGGAGCTCTACAGCCTGCCGATGATGATGGTGGAAGCCGATGGCGTGGCCCGCCCGCTCGAGGACGGATCGCTGCAGCAGACCGCCTCTCCCTCGCGCCGCCGCCGGCACCACCAGATCGCCGACCGCCGGCCGCGGTTCCTGGTGCGCCGCACCACCGGCAAGATGGGGTTCCGCATGAAGATCGAAGGCCGCGAGATTATCGCGCGGCGTTAAGAACCAAGTCCACAGACGAGGAGAGGCCCGGTTGCCGGAAACGGCGGCCGGGCTTTTCCGTTCAGACGAGCAGCGCCGCGATGAGGCCGAGAAACACGATCAGGCCGACATGGCTGTTGGCCTTGAACAGAGTGAGGCATTGATCGGCGTCGTCGATATCGATGACGCGGATCTGCCAGGCGAGCATGATCACCGCGACCGCCAGCCCGGCAAAAGCGGGCCAGGCGACGCCTGTCAGGACGAAGGCTGCGGCGGCCATCGCGGTGAAGATGCCATAGAACACAACGAGCCAGATTTTCGTGTTGTCGCCGAACAGCCGCGCGGTGGAGCGCACGCCAACCAGTGCATCGTCTTCCTTGTCCTGGTGGGCATAGATCGTGTCGTAGCCGATGGTCCAGGCAATGGCGCCCGCATAAAGCAGCACCGGCGGCCAGGCCAGTTCACCGAAAATCGCAGCCCAGCCCATCAGCGCGCCCCAGGAAAAGGCCAGACCCAGGAAGAATTGCGGCCAGTCGGTAAAACGCTTGGCGAAGGGGTAGATGGCGACGATGGCGAGCGAGGATATGCCGAGCAGGATCGAGAACCAGTTGAACTGGATGAGCACGACAAGCCCGACCAGCGCCTGGATGACCAGGAATGCCGTCGCCGCCCCGCGCGAGATCCGGCGTGACGGCAAGGGCCGCGAGCGGGTTCGGGCCACCTTGGCGTCGATCTTGTGGTCGACAAGATCGTTCCAGGTGCAGCCTGCGCCGCGCATGGCAATGGCGCCGGTCATGAACAGGAACAGATGCCAGAGCGTGAGTGCGGGATACCAGACGGTGTCGATGTTGGAGGGCGCGCTTGCGACATTGGCGGCAAGCGCCGCGGACCAGAAGCACGGCCACATCAGGAGCTGCCATCCGATCGGGCGGTCCCAGCGGGCGAGCTGGGCGTGGGGCCACAATGCCCTGGGCAGGATCCGGTAGACCCAATTACCCGAGGGCGCATCGGCAACCCGGGCGTTGTGTTCAGGGATCGGATCACGTGCAGCGGACATGCTCCGACTGTTGCCACCCGAAACAGGACAGGTCAAGTTGCGGCTTGCCAATTCTCGCCGGCAACATCGCCGCACGGCGATCGCCTGCCGTCTTGACGCTGGGGCCGGTATTGCCTACCCCGTCCGCAACCGGCCGGAGGCCGTGGGCGCGACGGAAGATGGAGATCACCGATGATGAATGTGCTGTTGATCGGGTCCGGTGGCCGCGAACATGCGCTGGCTTGGAAGATCGCCCAGTCTCCGTTGCTTGGCACGCTGTATGCGGCGCCGGGCAATCCCGGCATTGCCAAGCATGCGGTGCTGAGCGCGCTTGACCCGTTCGACCATTCAGCCGTGGTCGCCTTCTGCAAAGACAAGGCCATTGACCTGGTGGTGGTCGGGCCCGAAGCGCCGCTGGTGGCGGGGGTCGCCGACGCGCTGAACGACGCCGGGATCTCGGTGTTCGGGCCATCAGCCGCTGCGGCGCAGCTGGAAGGCTCCAAGGGTTTCACAAAGGATCTGTGCGCGCGCGAGAATATTCCCACCGGGGCCTATCAGCGGTTCAACAACGCGCCCAAGGCCAAGGCCTATGCGCGGGCGCAGGGCGCACCGATCGTGATCAAGGCCGACGGGCTCGCGGCCGGCAAGGGCGTGACCGTGGCGATGACGCTCGATGAGGCGCTCAGCGCGATCGACGACTGTTTCGAAGGCGCGTTCGGCGAGGCCGGCGCCGAGGTGGTGGTCGAGGAATTCCTGGGTGGCGAGGAGGCGAGCTTCTTCTGCCTGTGCGATGGCACCACCGCCCTGCCCTTCGGCACGGCGCAGGACCACAAGCGGGTCGGCGACGGAGACACCGGCCCCAACACCGGCGGCATGGGGGCCTATTCGCCCGCGCCGGTGATGACGCCGGAGCTGATCGCCCGCACCATGGAAGAGATCATTGAGCCCACCATGCGCGGCATGGCGGCGATGGGCGCGCCGTTCACCGGCGTGCTCTATGCCGGGCTGATGATCGACGAGACCGGCCCGAGGCTGATCGAATACAATGCGCGCTTTGGCGATCCGGAATGCCAGGTGCTGATGATGCGGCTCAAGGATGATGTGCTCACGCTGCTCAAGGCGGCGGCCGAGGGCGGTCTGGCGGATCTCTCGGCCAGCTGGAGCGATGACGCCGCCTTGACCGTGGTGATGGCGGCGGAGGGCTATCCCGGCACGCCGAAGAAGGGCACACCGATCTCAGGCCTTGATGCGGCGGAGGCAACCGGCGCCAAGGTGTTCCATGCCGGCACGGCGCTGCAGGGGGACCAGTTGGTGGCCCAGGGCGGGCGGGTGCTCAATGTGACTGCGCTCGGACCCGATGTCACCACGGCGCAAGCCAGAGCCTATGCAGCGATTGACGCGATCGACTGGCCGGGCGGATTCTGCCGCCGAGACATCGGCTGGCGGGCAGTCGAGCGCGAGGGAAAAAATTAACCCGGCGTTTACCGCTTCCAAAAACCGGATCGTAACGGCCCGTTGCTAATATGCATGCTCCAGACCCGGAGATTTCCGGCGAAAACGGGAGTATGCGCCATGCTGAGAGTGATGATTGCCGCCATCTTGTGCGCCGGCGCCGGAGCGGCCAGCGCCGGCTCCATCGAACCGTTCAAGGCGACAACGAGCACCCGGACCAGCATTGTCGAGGTGGGCTGCCCGGCCTGCGCGCGTGAAGCCAAGGAAAAAGCCGCCGAAGAGGCCCAGATCAAGCTCGCCCCCGGCCAGCAGATCATCGAGGTGCGCAATGTTGACGGCCAGATGATGATCTACCGGACCGAAAACTGGCTCGGCGGCTCGCCCGTCACCATGGTCAGCAAGGCCACCGAACTGGACCTGATTGCGCTGGGCGTCGCGGCGCCGAAAGACACCCTGACGGCCGAGACCGACAAGCCAGCCGTCGGCGAAGCCGAGCAGCCGGTCACCGTCGAGACAAAGGCCGAGCCGACGCTGTTCGTACCGGTCATCGCCAACACGGCGCCCGGGATCGACAAGGACACCAAGACATCGGCGCTCGGCGAAAAGACCGTCGTTCCGCTGGATGTTTCGCACTTCGAGCTTCGGCTCAACTGAGGCTTTAGAGATCGGACGGGCCCCACCCCCGTCCCTGCCGCGCAAGCCCTCGTCCGGGTCCGCGATGGCACCCAGCCGGCGCCCACCTCCAGGGGTCGCCGGCTTCGGGTATTGTGGCCTGCCGGTCCTTCACTTCAGCCCTGGACAGGGCCGAGACCCGGTGTCCGCGCGGGCCTTAATGCAGACACGGTCGGCGGTTAATGTTTTGAAGGCGCATTGCATGATTTGTCGTGGATCGCCAAAATTCCGGCTATGCGAGGCAATGTGTCGAAAAACCAAAATGGCGCCCCCGACTGGGGTTATGACGTATTGCGGCGCGCCATAGATGCGGCCGGCGTTTCCTTGTGGAAATGGAACGTCGAGACCGACGAATTTTCCATGGATGACCGGGGATACGAACTCTGGGAAGTAACCCCCAGACCTGACCTTTCCTTCGCGCACCTGTCTGCAAAGATCCATCCAGCGGACCGAGACCGGGTGAGTGCGGCCTTTGCCGCCACAAGGGCGACCGTGGGCTCCTACGAGATCGATTTCCGCACCAAGTCGGGCCCCTATGTCAGATGGATTTCCGCGCGCGGGCAAGGCGATGACGCTGGAATCGTCAACAACGTGGTCACCGGCATCTTTCTCGACATCACCGATCGCAAGCAGGCCGAAGAGGGCCATGAGTTGTTGGCGGGCGAGATGAGCCACCGGGTCAAGAACCTGCTCGCCATCGCCACCAGCCTGACCCGCATCACATCGCGCTCGTCGTCCTCGATCGAGGACATGACCAAGCAGCTGATGAACCGCCTGACGGCGCTCGACCGCGCCCATGATTTGGTGCGGCCGCTGCCGGGCGACGAAGGCAGGTCGGCCCTGCTCGGCGACATCTTCACCGTGCTGCTGGCGCCCTATGATGACGAGGAAGAGTTTGCGGGACGCATCAGGGTGGCGGTGCCGCGGCTCGGCGTGGGCCAGGTCACGGCCACCGCGCTGGCTCTTGTCGTGCATGAACTGGCGACCAACTCGGTCAAATACGGCTCGCTCTCGCTCGAAGGCACACTGGACGTGTCCGGATCGATGGAGGGCGAAAATGTCAGGATCGTGTGGGCGGAACAGGGAGGCCCGGAAGTGGCGTCACCGCCGGACCTGACCGGCTTTGGAAGCAAGCTTGTGCGCAAGACCATCGAAGGCCAGCTTGGCGGATCGCTGAGCTATGAATGGTCGAAAAGCGGCGCGCTGGTCACCATGTTGATCAGCAGCGAGCAGATCTCAAATTAGGCCGTGTATCCGGCCTGAGGCCGGATACACGATCTCAGGTTTCAGCCGGCGATCTTGGAGAAATCGGCGACCGCGCCGGTGGCCTGCCGGATCATGGCGAGCAGAGCCAGCCGGTTGGCTCTGACAGCCTCGTCCTCGGCATTGACCAGCACCGCTTCGAAGAATGTGTCCACCGGTGCGCGCAAACCCGCAAGCGCGCCCATGGCGGCGGCGTAGTCTTCCGCCTCGATGGCCTGCGAGGCCTGGGCGACAGACTGCGTCACCGCATCATGCAGGCTCCGCTCCGCGTCGAGCTCGAACAGCGCCGGATCGACCGTCTCGGCCACCCGCGTTCCCTTCTTTTCCTCGGCGGCGAGAATGTTGGCGGCGCGCTTGGCGCCGGCCAGCAGGTTCTTGCCGTCCTCGGTGTCGAGAAACGCGCCAAGCGCTGCGACCCGGCGGGTGATGTCGAGCAGGTCGTCGGAGGCAGGCGTGATCACCGCGTCGATCAGATCGTGGCGGGCGCCCTGGTCGCGGAGATAGACCTTCAGGCGGTCGTGGAAGAAAAATATGAGATCATGGAGCGGGATTTCGGAAACTGAAATAATATCCGAAATTTCGATACTATATTCATTAGGATCTCTAATGCTTTCGATTTTCTTTCCAGTATTTTTCCTGAAAGCTTCGGCAGCTTGGACCTCATTCAACTCGCTATTGCTTATTATGTCCTCCCAAACAGAATCTTGAGCTCTATCGAGAACACCCTTGTTAAGTGAAATTCCTACTCCATTCTCCACCAGGATCCGGATCACGCCGAGCGCAGCGCGCCTTAGCGCATAGGGGTCCTTCGAGCCGGTCGGCTTTTCGTTGATGGCCCAGAATCCGACCAGCGTGTCGAGCTTGTCGGCCAGCGCGACAGTGATCGACACCGGGTCGGTTGGCACCTGGTCGGACGGGCCCTGCGGCTTGTAGTGTTCCTCGGCGGCGCGCGCGACGCTCGCGTCCTCGCCCTGGAGCCCGGCATAGATGCGGCCCATGACGCCCTGCAGTTCGGGAAATTCGCCGACGACTTCGGTGGTCAGGTCCGCCTTGGCGAGCAGGGCCGCGCGGCGGGCGAGATGGACAATCTGCTCCTTTTGAGCGCCGTCGATCGCAGCTGACGCCGCACCCCCGGCAAAGCCGGCAGGAGGAGCCACAGCTGATTGATCTCCCCTCAAGGGGGAGGTGGCAGAAAGGCTGTCCCAGACGACCGGCGCCAGTTCCTCGGCCAGTTTCGCAATCCGGCTCACCCGCTCGCCTTGCGTGCCGAGCTTGGCGTGGAAGGTGACGCCGAGATGGTCGAGCTTGGCCATGCGCTGGTCGAGCGGTTTTTTGAGATCGAGGCCGAATTTCTCGGCCGAGGGTTGCAGGCCCGCGAGATCGGGCAGATCGGCTTGGTCGGTCTTCCAGAAGTAGAGCGCGTCGGAGAGCCGGGCGCGCACCACCTTGGCGTTGCCGTGGGCGATTTCGTGGCCGCCGTCGCTGGCCTCGATATTGGCCACCAGAATGAACTTGTTCGACAGCCCGCGGCCGGGCCGTCTCAGCACGAAGCATTTCTGGTTGGTCTTGATGGTCAGCCGGATGATGTCGTCGGGGATGGCGAGGAAATCCTCCTCGAATTCGCCCATCAGAACCACCGGCCATTCGACAAGGCCCGAGACCTCGTCGAGCAGGGCCTCGTCCTCGACCAGTTCAAGCCCGGAGGCGAAGGCCAGGTTGCGGGCGTCCGCCAGGATGATCTCCTTGCGCCGCTCGGCGTCGAGCACGACCTTGGCGCGTTCGAGCTTGTCGACGTAATCGTCGAAACGGCGCACGGTGAAGGTCTCGGGCGCATGGAAGCGGTGGCCCGAGGTGGTGTTGGAGGCGATGAGCCCGTCGATCTCGAAGCCGATCACCGTCGGCTCCTCGGTTTCCGGGCCGAAGGTGCAGATGATCGATTGCAGCGGCCGCACCCATCTGAGCGAACCGGGTTTGGCCGACGCCTTGCCCCAGCGCATGGATTTGGGCCAGGAGAAGCCGCGGATGATGCCGGGCATCACGTCGGCGATGATGGTCTCCGCGTCGCGGCCCGGTTTGGAGATGTGGGCCACGTAGAAATCGCCCTTTTTCGGGTCCGAATGCACATGGGCTTCGGAGATGTCGTTCAATCCGGCCTTGCGCATGAAGCCCGCCAGCGCCTGCTCGGGCGCCTTGGTCGAAGGTCCCTTGATCTCCTCGCGCTCGTCTCTCGACCGTGCGGTCAGGCCGCGAATGTCGAGCGCCAGCCGCCGCGGCGTCCAGTATTCGCGCGCGGCCTCATAGGTCAGTCCCGCCTCGACCAGCGCATCGGTCACCGACTTGCGCAGATCGCCCGCCGCCTTGCGCTGCATGCGCGCGGGTATCTCTTCGGAGCGGAGTTCAATCAGAAGATCGGGCATCACTTCACCTCCGCAATCGGCAAGGCGCGCATGCCTGTTCTGAGTTTGCCTGTCCTCACGGCTTCGCCGTTGCGGGCGAGCGGGCGCGCAGGAATCTCTTCTGAACGAAGTTCAATCAACAGGTCGGGCATCGGGTCACACGCGGTCATTGGAATGGTGAGCGCGGCTTAGCAAGGGCCGCGCCAAAAGTCACCTTCCCTTGCCGCAAAAACAATGATCGGACGGCAGCTTCTGTCTACCAGCCGCCGCCGCCGCCACCGCCGCCGCCGCCGCCCGAGGAGCCGCCGCCCGACGAGCCCGACGAACTCTTGGGCGCGGGCATCGAGGCCGCCATCGCCGCCGACACGGCGGCAACCGAGGACGCCGCAGCAGTGCCGATATTGCCCGGCGACCAGGAATTGCCGTGATACCATTGCGGCCGGTAGGTCTTCGCCCGTTCCGGCGCGATGCGCGCGAGTTGCGCCGCCCAGGCTTCGGACCAGGGCTTTTCGACGCCGAGGCCCGCGGCATAGGGCAGGAAGCGCTCGAACAGCTCTTCCGACATCTCCGGCGCGTCACGCATGTTGAGCCGGTTGGTCTCCGCCGTTTCCAGATAGAGCTTGAAGCCCTTGATGTCGGTGAGCACCTTGGCGCCGATCGCCGTCGGCGCGCCGAGGAGCCAGACCATGGCGATCATGACCGCCATGCCGAGGATCAAAAGCGCGCCGGCAAACCGGTAGATCGCCATACCATCCGGAACCACGACGACCAGGACGCCAATCAGGAATACACCGGCGCCCAGCAGGAACAGCAAGGCCCCGATGATACGGCTGCCCAGACCCTGTTCCTTGAACATCGATCGCCCGGCCACCCACATGCCGCCGCCAAACAGCGAGGTCATCAGCACCGGGATCAGGTAGAGAAGGCCTTCATCCGGCGGGCTCTGCAGCACTAGCCCGATGATGAATGCTGCAATTGCAAAAACCGCGCCGAGTATCAGCCAGCCGAGATTGGAATTGTAGTAACGGCCTGCATATTCCTTCGAGATGGCCGAGCGCAGATTGGCGCCGGCGCTTTGCAGCGCCGGACCATTGTGCTTGTCCAGCACCATCTCCGGGCGGTTCTTGAGAAGGCCCGAATAAAGCGCCGCTTCACCCGCTGGCAGGGCCGGCGCGCTGGCCGCATTGGCCTTCGGGCCGCGCTGCAGCGTCACCGTGCCATGGGCGTCCTCGTCAATCACCAGGAAGCGCTTGACGCCCAGCGAGAGCAATGCGGCGATGAACGGCAGGTCGATGCCTTTCTTGCCGGTGCGGAACCCGTTGAAATGCGCGAAGGACAGGGCCGCGGGTGAGAGCTTTTCAGGCGGGTGAAACAGCGGAATGACCGGCGGCGACGGCGGATCGCGCCCGACCTTGTTCCAGGCATAGAGGAAATAGACCGGAACCGCGAGCCAGCCGAGGATCATGAGAAAGATGCCGGCATTGGCGCCAAGCAAGGCGGAGATGCCGTCAGCTTCCGGCTCCACAACGCCTGGGGTGAAGCCCACGGCGATGGTCATGCCTTCCTCGGGCCCGAGCGGCCGGGTCGTCTCGAACCGGACTTCGGAGCGGCCTTCACCGGAGGCGGTATAATCCTTGCCCTCGGCGCCGAACGGGCCGGTATAGGCGGCAAGCTGTTCGGCGCGGGCGCCCTCGGGCAGTTCAACCCTGGCCTCGGCCGAAAGGATCGGGAAGCTCCAGAAATTGCCGGTGACGTTCCAGTAGAGCTCGTCATAATTGGCGAAATAGCGCAATTGCCGGGTGGTCACGTAGCGGATCGTGTAGGTGTGCTCCCCACGCGGAATGAACACTTCCGGATCGCCGATCAGGATCCTGAGAAACCGTCCCTGCCACTCGGTGCTGTGGGGCGTGTTCCGGCCATTGTGCAGGACCTCGACGAGGTCGAAGCCGTTGCTTGCCCACAGGCCCCATTCGTCGAGCGCGCGCAGCGGAATGTCGCGAAAAATGCCGCGACGGATGGCGTTGCCCTCGGCATTGACCGTGATGGTCTCGGTCACCTCGAGCGAGGAATCCGCATTGACCTGGATATCGGCGATGAACGAGCGGATTTCCTCGCGCGCCGAAGCTGCCTGCGGGGCGAACGCCACCAGGCACAAGAGCACGGCTGCAAGCCAACGCTTCATCGCTCCATCCCTCCCGAGACGTCGGTATTATTGAAATGAAACCTTCGGAACCGCGCGGTCGGCTTCATCCTCGAGTTCGAAATACTCGGCCTTGACGAAGCCGAACTGGTTGGCGACCAGGTTCGAGGGGAAGGATTCGACCGAGACATTGAGGTTGCGCACGGCGCCGTTGTAATAGCGCCGCGACATCGAGATCTCGTTCTCGGTTTCCTCGAGCGCCTGCTGAAACGCCATGAAGTTCTCGTTGGCCTTGAGGTCGGGATAGTTCTCGGCGACTGCCATCAGCCGTCCCAGTGCGCCGCTGAGCGCGCCTTCCAGGGTGGCCCGCTGTTCGGGCGAGGCGTTGCTGCCGGCCACCGCCTGGCTGCGCAGCCTGGTGACTTCCTCCAGCAGCTCCCGCTCATGGGTCATGTAACCCTTGACGGTTTCCAGCAGGTTGGGAATCAGATCGGCGCGGCGTTTCAATTGAACATCAATGCCGCTCCAGCCCTCGCCCGCCATCTGGCGGTTCTTGACCAGCGTGTTGTACAGCGACACCGCATACAGCGCGACGGCGACCAGCACCGCAACCAAAATCCAGACACCCATGCTTCACCCCCGGCGTTAAACCCATCATTGATCCTGTGCGCAGGCCCGACCTGACAGCGTTGTGACCTTACCCAGACTCACCGCAAAAATCCACGGCTTAAGCAGAGGCGAGACTGTGGTGGATGAAGGCCGGACACCGCAGCAGGCATCGCGAAAATTTCGAGGATGACCGATGTGTTTCTGCGGCTCGCGATTTTTTGACCGTCATAAGTAAAGTTTTACCTTTCCGGGCTCATAAATGATGGGACTGCCTCAATCATGCCTGGCGGATTTTCAGGCGCTGACGATTTCATATTTGCGGGACCCATAGAGATGACGATTGTTGACGCCACCATTTTCGAGCTTGCCCCGGTCGCCATGTGGATCGAGGATTTCAGCGGGGTCAAGCAGCAGTTCGACCAGTGGCGGGCCGAGGGCGTGACCGACCTCCGCGCGTTCCTCACGCAGGATCTGACGCGGGTGGCGGCGTGCTCGAGCCGGATCAGGGTGCTGAAGGTCAACGACAAGACGCTGGAGCTTTTCGAAGCGGACAATTTGGAGCACCTTGTCGACAATCTGTCGGTCGTGTTTCGCGATGAGATGCTGCAGAACCATATCAACGAGCTTTCCGAACTTTGGGATGGCAAGACCGAGTTCTGCAGCAATGCGGTCAATTACTCGCTGTCGGGCAAGCGGATGGACATCCAGCTCAAGGGCACGGTGCTGCCCGGCCATGAGGCAACGCTCGACCGGATTCTGCTGACCACCGAGGACGTGACCGCGCGCGAGGACGCACGGCGCAACGAGATTTCCAGCCGCCTGCATGCCGAAGGCCTGTTCAAGCATTCGCCGGTGTCGCTGTGGGTCGAGGATTTCAGCGCGATCCACGGATTGATCGAAGACGTGCGCTATCGCGGCATCGTGGATTTCCGCGTGTTCATGGATGTGCATCCGGAATTCGTGCGCCAGTGCATGAGCGAAATCCGTATCATCGACGTCAATCAGGCGACGCTCGATCTGTTCTGCGCGCCCGATGTCCAGACCCTGCTGCAGCGCCAGGTGGAGATCTTCCGCGACGAGATGGAGAAGCCCTTCCGCGAGCAGCTGATGGACCTGTGGGAGGGCAAGCTGTTCCACCATCGCGAAGTGGTCAATTACGCGCTCGACGGCACCGTGCGCCACATCCTTTTGCATTTCGCGGTCCTGCCGGGCCACGAAGAGGACTGGTCACGCGTTCAGGTGGCGCTGACCGACATCACCGCGCGCAAGAAGGCCGAAGCCTATCTCGAATACCTGGGCAAGCACGATGTGCTGACCAAGCTGCACAACCGCGCCTTCTACAAGGACGAACTCAACCGCCTGGAGCGCAAGTCGCTGCGCCCGGTGTCGGCCATCATCATGGATCTCAATGGTCTCAAGGAAGCCAATGACCAGCTCGGGCACGATGCCGGCGACGCGTTGCTGCGCCGGTTCGGCGAAGTGCTCGGCGGCGTCGTCACGCGGCCCTACCATGCCGCGCGCATCGGCGGCGACGAGTTCGCCATTCTGATGCCGGGAGCAGATCAGAAGGCGGCCGCGGCCATGGTCGATACGATCAGCGAGCTGCTGCACATCAACAACCAGTTCTATTCCAACGCGCCGCTCAGCGTCGCGATCGGCATCGCCACGAGCCGCGAGGGCGAATCCATGGAAAGCGTGGTCAAGCGGGCCGATTTCGCGATGTACGAGGACAAGCGCGCCCATCACAATGGCGCGATTTCCGACAAGACGAGCCTGATCGGCGCTGCTTCGGCAAAATCGGTTTCAGCCGCCTGAGCCTTCGGACGCTACTCGGCCGCCTGCAGGAAATTCGCGCCGCCGGCGTCGGTGAGCAGAAACGCCTCGCCGCACTGGCGCGACAGGTTGCGCACCCTGAGGATGTAGCCCTGACGCTCGGTCACCGAAATCACGCCGCGCGCATCAAGCAGGTTGAACACGTGTGACGCCTTGATGCACTGGTCATAGGCAGGCAGCACGCATTTGTGCAGCGCGCCTGGCTCGTGCGGCGCTCCTGCCTTGAGGATCGCCTCGCATTCCTTTTCGGCGTCCTCGAAATGCTTGAGCAGCATCGCGGTGTCGGCAACTTCAAAATTGTAGCGCGAATATTCCTGCTCGGACTGCAGGAAGACATCGCCATAGGTCACCTTTTCAGTGCCTTCGCGGCCGTTGAAATTGAGGTCATAGACATTGTCGACGCCCTGGACATACATCGCCAGCCGCTCGAGCCCGTAGGTCAGTTCGCCCGCCACCGGCGCGCATTCAATGCCGCAGACCTGCTGGAAATAGGTGAACTGGCTGACTTCCATGCCGTCGCACCAGCATTCCCAGCCGAGCCCCCAGGCGCCGAGCGTCGGGCTTTCCCAGTCGTCCTCGACGAAGCGGATGTCGTGCAGCAGCGGATCGATGCCGATGGCGGCGAGCGAGCCGAGATAGAGCTCCTGCAGGTTGGACGGGTTGGGCTTCAAAATCACCTGGTACTGGTAATAATGCTGCAGGCGGTTGGGGTTTTCGCCGTAACGGCCATCCTTGGGGCGGCGCGAAGGCTGCACATAGGCCGCGTTCCACGGTTTTGGCCCGAGCGCACGCAAGGTCGTGGCCGGGTGGAAGGTGCCCGCGCCCACTTCCATGTCATAGGGCTGCAGCACCACGCAGCCGTAATCCGCCCAATAGCGATGCAGGGCGAGGATCAGCGCCTGAAACGAACGGGTGGGCAACATGTGGTCGGGAAGGTCTGCGGTCATGGCTATTGTCCGGATGGAAAGGCGGTCGCATCAGGCCGCGATCAAGCGGTCCTGAAAGTGTGGCGACAGGTGCCACGGCTCTTCATCAGGGTCAAGGGCGAGGTGCAGCCTGTAGCCTTCGCGAAGCCGGGTTCCGGCCCTTACTCGTCGGGCTTGCGCAACCGGTACTCGCCGGTCTCGGGGTCTTCGATCAGGGTGCCTTGCGCGCCGGTGCGGGTTTCCTTTTCGGCGTCCCGGACCCTGGCATTGACCCGCTCGGCTTCGGCGATGAAACGCCGGTAGCCGAACCAGGCGACCGCACCCACGGCGGCGAGCAGGATAAGTTGCGGCATTGGTGCAGTCCTTTCCTCACGCCGGGTTATGGCCTTGCCACTCCACCCGGTTCAAACGATGCCGGGCTGCCTCACAACCCGTAGCGCGCCCAAAGCCCGCGCTCATCCAGCGCATTCAACCCTGCTTCGCCGATCCCCGCAAGCGCGCCGCCCAGGAGACCGACGTTGACGCCCGGCACGCGGCGGCCGAACAGCCCGCGCTGGGCCGTAATCAGCCGCATCTTGACCTTGTCGCCGTAGCGGGCCTGCAAGGTCGCGCGCAGATCGCCCAAATCGTCAACAAGGCCCAATTCCTTGCCGCGTATCCCGGTCCAGAACTGTCCGGTGAACAGCTCGGGATCGTCTTTCAGCCTGGCGCCGCGGCTTTCCTTGACCAGATCGATGAAGACCTTGTGGATCTCGAGCTGCAATTCCTTCAGGCGGGCAACGTCCTCGGGTTTTTCCGGCTGGAACGGGTCGAGCAGCGACTTGTTCTGGCCCGCGGTGTAGACCCGGCGCTCGACGCCGATCTTGTCGATCAGGCCGGTAAAGCCGAAACCGGCAGAAATTACGCCGATGGAACCGACGACAGACGACGGATCGGCGAAGATCTCGTCGCCGGCGCAGGCGATCATGTAGCCGCCCGAGGCCGCCACATCCTCGACAAAGATCAGCACCTTCTTGTTCTTTTCCACAGCCAGATCGCGAATGCGCTTGTAGATCAGCCGCGACTGCACCGGTGAACCGCCGGGAGAGTTGAGCATGATCGCCACGGCTGGCGCCTGCTTGTCGGCGAAGGCGCGGGCCAGGAGCGGCGCGACGGTGGCAATGTTGAGGTTCTGGCGAAACTGGTTGCCGCCGGCCATGATCGCCCCGTGCAGCCGGACCACCGGAATGGTGGTGACATCCTTGCGGAAGCGGGCGGGGACAAAGGACTTCAAAGAGATCATTGCGGACTGTTCCTGTTGTGCCCCCCGCTCTGGCGGGCGTTTACCTAGCTTCAAGCCATGTATGTCTTTTCCGTTCCAGTGCAATGGCGCGTGAGCCGATCAGCCTATTTTGATGACCGGGTTTTCACCCGCCTCGGCCAGGCGGTGCGGCCATTGGCGAGATCGTTCATCTGGGTTGAAAAGTCGTTTCCGGCCCCCTCATGGATCAGAATGCGGTCGCGCAGGCCGAGCCGCGCCCGGCTGCCCTTGATGGCGGTGACCAGGATGCGGATCGCGTCGTCGCCGGGGCGCGGGCAGATCGGCGTGATCTCGGCGCCGCCAAAGCGCTTGCCCATGGCGATCAGGATATCGGACAGGGATTCGGGCCGCGCGATCAGCGACACCTGGCCGCCGGGCTTGAGAATGGCGCTTGCGGTGCGCAGCCAGCGTTCGAACAGATCGCCAAATTCCATGGCGTGGGCTTCAGACTTCAGCGGATCGGGCGTCTTGCGGTCGCGGCCGGAATTGAACGGCGGGTTCATGATCACATAGTCATAGCGGCAATCCTCAAGGCCGGCGGCGCGGCGCCGGTCGCCCTGAAGCGCGACATCGGCCTCGATTACACGGGCGCGGGCCGCCAGATGGGCATTTTCGGCAAGCTGGAGCGTGCGGCGAGCGCAATCGGCCATGACGGAGGCCCGCTCGATCAGGACCACCTCCAGATCCGGCAGCCGGGCGGCGGCGGCAAGGCCCGCGGCGCCCGCACCGGCGCCGAGATCGGCCAGCAACCCCCTGGCGCTTTCCGGAACCGTGGCCGCCAGCAGCATCGCGTCCATTCCGGCGCGATGGCCGGAGCCCTCGGGCTGCACCAGGAAAAACCCGCCATTGTGGAAGGCGTCCACGGTAAAGCCGGACGACGAGGCATCTTCGCCCGGCGGGGTTGCGCCTCGCCGGTCAGCCTGGATCTCAGAAGCGGAGTGCCCGCTCCGGTCAGCTTCGGGCTTCACTGTCAGTCCAGGGCCGGAGTTCGGCTTCCAGCCCGGCATCGGTGATGATGCGCCGGGCCTGGCCAGCCATCGCCGGGTCCACCAGGATTCGTCTCGGGATGACGCCCACTGACCCTTCCAGAATGCTCATGCCGGCATCGGCCACCATGCAGCCGATGCCGGCGTCGCGCATCAGGCTTTCCACAAATGAAATGAGCACCGGGTCATTGGTGCGGATAAGATCGTGCATGGGGTCTCCCTCTGATCCCTTTGTTTCATCCCATTGTATCAGCAATCAAGCCCCATCCGCGCCAATTCGCCGCTTGCCGTGGTGAGTGGTGCTGAATATTGTGCCGGGAAAGTCAAATCAGGAGTCTGTAGCATTGGGTGTCGTCATTTCACTGGAAGAAGGAAAGCACAGGGACGCATCGGTCAAGCCGCTGGTCGACAAGACCCGCGCCGACATGGACCGCGTCAACCAGCTGATCCTGTCGAAGGCCGGATCGAATGTCGCCCTTATCCCGGAAGTGGCCAACCACCTGATCACGTCGGGCGGCAAGCGGCTGAGGCCGATGCTGACGCTGGCCTCGGCCACCATGTTCGGCTACGCCGGCGAAGCCCATGTCAAGCTCGCCACCTCCGTCGAATTCATGCACACGGCGACGCTTCTGCATGATGACGTGGTGGATGAAAGCGACCTCAGGCGCGGCCGGTCGACCGCCCGCATGATCTGGGGCAACCAGGCGAGCGTGCTGGTGGGCGATTTCCTGCTCGGCCAGTCCTTCAAGATGATGGTGGAAGTCGGTTCGCTCGAGGCGCTGGACGTGCTGTCCTCCGCAGCCGCAGTGATCGCCGAGGGCGAAGTGCTGCAGCTTTCCGTCGCCAAGAACATGGAAACCACCGAAGACGATTATCTCTCGGTGATCCGGGCTAAGACGGCGGCGCTGTTCTCGGCGGCGTGCGAAGTCGGTCCCATCATCGCCGGCGTCGGCAAGGCGGAGCGCAATGCGCTGAGGTCCTACGGCATGAATCTCGGACTGGCGTTTCAGCTGATCGACGATGTGCTCGATTATGGCGGGTCCGCCCACGACCTGGGCAAGAATGTCGGCGACGACTTCCGGGAAGGCAAGATCACATTGCCGGTGGTCCTGGCCTACCGTCGCGGCTCCGAATCGGAACGGGCATTCTGGCGCGAGGCGATCGAAGGCGGTAAGACCGACGAACATGCGCTGGAAAAGGCTATGGGGCTGATCACCAAATATGGCAGCCTGAAGGACACCACCGCGCGTGCCGAGCATTATGCCTCGATTGCGCGGGACGCGCTGGCGCCGCTGCCGGATTCAGAGGAAAAGTCGGCGCTCATGGAAGTCATCGCATTTTGCGTCAATCGGGCGAATTGACTGCCGGACTGGACCGGCGGCTGCGCCCGGGCCTTGCCGCCCTGCTCCAAAAAAGCCATTGTGTTGGATAAATGTGCTTCGGCAACTGGCCGGCGCGCGGCCAATTCGAACATGAGGCAGAACTTGATGCGGCGAAATTTGACAGCCCGGTTTGCGGCCAGTGTTGCGCTGGGTGTTTTTCTTTCCATGAGCGGGTCGGCTGGGCCCCTGATCAGCCCGGCGGCTGCAGCGGCCCAGGAAAAGGCGCCTGAGCAGGAAACGGAAATTCAGCCCAACTTTCTCGGGTTTGCCGGAGCATTTTTGGCCGGACGCACCGCGGATGTCGACAATGACACCGGTCGCGCCATCGAATTCTACCGCAAGGCACTCGAGTTCGATCCGGAGAACGCCGATATCAAGCAGCGGCTGATGGTGGCGCTGCTCACCGACGGGCGTTTTGAGGAAGGCGTCGTCTTGGCGCGCGAACTCAAGGAAGATCCGGCGGTGGCCCAGGTTTCGAACCTGGCATTGTTGGTCGAGGCCACGACCAAGCGCGAATACCGCAAGGCCGCGAGCCTGATCAAGCCCGATGACAGCAATCCGATCGACAACCTGCTCAATACGCTCCTGAAAGCCTGGACAGAGTATGGCGACAGCAAGGGCAGCGAAGGGATCAGGTCGATTCTCGCGCTCGAGGGGCCGCCCTGGTATCCAGTGTTTACACGCTACCATGCCGGGGCAATGGCTTGGGCCATGGGCAACAAGGCCGAGGCGAGAAAGCACTTCACCGACCTGATTGCCGACCCCCAGGGCGGGGGTGCGGCGCCCGACACCTATATTCGCGGCGTGATGGCGCTGGCCGGAATGGAAGCGCGGGACGGAAACACCCGCGCGGCCCTCGATGCCCTGGCCAAGGGCGAGGATTTTTCTCCCGGCTACGCACCGCTGGCGGCACTCAGGCAGCTGATCGACGAGGGCGGCAAGCCCGAAGCCGGGGTGAAGACCGCGCAGCAGGGCGCGGCAGCGGCCTTCTTTACGCTTGGCAGCGCCTTGAACCGCGAGGGCGCCGAAGAGACCGTGGCCGTCTATCTTCAATTCGCCCGGGTGCTGGACCCGGCTGACGCCTCAACACTGGTGATCCTGGGCGGCCTGAAGGAGAGGCTCGGCAAGATCGAAGACGCGATTGCCATCTATGAGGCTGTCCCGGAAACCTCGCCGATGCGCCGGGTTTCGGAACTTCAGCTCGGGCTTGCGCTGGCCGACCTCGAACGCACCGACGAAGCCAAGGAGCATCTCAAGGCGCTGATTGCGGCTGATCCAAAGGATATCCGCAGCTATCTCGCCTATGGCAGTGTCTTGTCGATGAACAAGGACTACGCCGAAATGGCGCTGACCTACGAGCGAGCCATTTCCGTCATCGGGCCGACGCCGACCCAGAATGACTGGAACCTGTTTTTCCAGGCCGGCATCGCCAATGAGCGCCTGAAGCAATGGCCGAAGGCGGAAGCCCATTTCAAGCGGGCGCTGGAGCTTTATCCGGACCAGCCGCAGGTGATGAACTACCTGGGCTATTCCTGGATCGACATGAACATGAACCTCAAGGAAGGCATGGACCTGATCCGGGCCGCCGTCGATCTGAGGCCAAATGACGGCTATATCGTCGACTCGCTCGGCTGGGCGCATTACCGGCTCGGTCAATATGAGGATGCGGTGCGTGAACTGGAGCGCGCCGTGGAACTCAGGCCGGCTGATCCGACCATCAATGACCACCTCGGCGACGCCTATTGGCGCGTCGGGCGGGAGCTTGAAGCCACGTTTCAGTGGAAACGGGCGCTGGCCAATGAGCCCGAGGCGGATCTCAAGCCGAAGATCGAACTCAAGCTGAGCGAAGGCTTGCCGGTCGACGACCCTGATATTCCGGCCGCCGCCAATGGTGCGATCAAAGCCGGCGATACGTCCCTGTGAGCCAGCGGTGCGATGCAAACGCGTGACGCGCCGGCAAAAATCAATCTGGCGCTGCATGTCACGGGCCGGCGGGCTGACGGCTACCACCTGATCGAGAGCTTCGTTGTCTTCACCGAGCTTGGCGACCGCGTGTCGGCCAGACTGGCGGATCATGACGGATTTTCTCTCGAAGGGCCCGAAGCCCGGGCGCTGTCGGCGGAGGACGCCAGGAGCAATCTGGTTGTCCGGGCGCGTGATGCGCTGCGCGAGGCCGCGCCGCAATCGGGCCGCGTGCGTGAACCTGTGCACATCACCCTCGACAAGCAGCTTCCCGTGGCGTCGGGCATTGGCGGTGGCTCCGCGGACGCCGCGGCGACGCTCAGGCTGCTGTGCGACCTGTGGGATTTCCGGCCGGCGCCGGAAGACCTGTCGCGCATCGCGCTCGGGCTCGGGGCGGATGTGCCGATGTGCCTGAACGGGCAGCCGCTGATCGCACGCGGCATCGGCGAGGCGCTGGAACCGGCAGGGCTTGGCTTCGCGCTCGATCTGGTGATCGTCAATCCAAGGATCGGCGTGTCCACGCCGGCGGTCTTCTCGGCTCTGGAAGCCCGTGAAAACGCCCCCCTTCCCGCACTGCCCGGCCTCGGCGACAGGGATCAGTTCATCACCTGGCTTGCGGGCACGCGCAATGACCTTGAACCGCCGGCGCTTCAGCTGGTTCCCGAAATCGGGGCATGTCTGTCGGCACTCACCGACGCGGGCGCGCTGTTCGTCCGCATGTCGGGATCGGGCGCAAGCTGCTTCGGGCTGTTCGAGAACCCAGAGGCCGCCCGTGACGCCGCAAACCGCCTTGGGAAGGAACACCCTAGCTGGTACGTCTCAGCGACGCGGACAGTGGCTTCTGCCTGAAAAAACAGCGCCCTGCCTCAGGGCATGGCCAGCACGGCGGCCGGCACGATCTCGCATTTGAGCCGGGTCATGGCCAGGCCACGGCCTAGACCTTCCAGCGACTCGGCTGACCCCGAATTGGCGATCGCCTGGGACTTGGGGAGCAGGACGCCATGCTCGAGCGCCGACACGCGACGGCGCAACCGGTCCATGAACGGCAGCCTGTATTCCCGCGAGGGCGCGAACCGCGCCGCCTGACGTCCCGCGGCAATATGCTGGCCGATATGGTCGGTCCAACCCAGCAGCGGCCGGGCGCCGGGCTCGACCAGCAACAGCCAGTCGGCGCGCGCCGAACGGACCACCTCGCGCAGATCAGGATCCGTGAGAAACCTGCACCCTGCCGCATCGGCGAGCAGCGCCGTGCCGTCGCGCGAGCCCCGGTCGAGGATCACCACCTCGGCGACGAGCCCTTCGACTGCGCCGTGGACAAGGGCCGCGAGCGTCACCGCCAGCGCCTTTTCCTGGTCCTTGCATTCGATGAAAACACTGATCATTTCCCCTTTTAAATCATGCGCGGGCGATATGCCAGACAGCCCTATGGCGCATAGGCGACCCTCATTCAGTTCGGATCTGGGTTTTTGTTCTTGCTATGTTCCGGATTTTGCGATAGGAAAATAATCACGAACAGGGCGAGAGGCCTTGCCCTGCCAAATTGCCGGTCCCATCGGGGTCGTATGGAGGTCTTATGCCAAGTCTTTCAGCGTTGAAACAAACCGCCTTCGCGCCGGGCCTGCAGGCGGCTGAAGCCAATGCGCTTGTGGCGGCGAGCGGCATGCGTGTGAACGACGACCGCGTGCGCGGCCGCGGTGCCGGGCTCAACATGTCGGGCCGCTATGAGATCAGCACCCGCGAGGTGTTTGACGACGGCTGGAGCAGCCTCGAGGACCTGGCGCCGTTCAAGACCGAGGTGCAGATCGAAAAACCGCGCACCGTCATCACCAAGAACCAGTCCCCCGATCTTTCCTTTGACCGTTCGATCAATCCCTACCGGGGCTGCGAGCATGGCTGCGTCTATTGTTTCGCGCGGCCGACCCACGCCTATATGGGCCTGTCGGCGGGCGTCGACTTCGAGGCGCGGCTGTTTGCCAAGCCCGATGCACCGCGGCTTCTGGAGCGGGAACTGTCACGGCCGGACTACAAGGTGCAGCCGATCGCCATCGGCACCAACACCGATCCCTATCAGCCGATCGAGAAGCAATGGCGGATCATGCGGCAACTGCTCGAAGTGCTGGAAGCCGCAGGCCATCCGGTCGGCATCGTCACCAAATCGGCGCTTGTGGTCCGCGACATCGATATCCTGTCACGCATGGCGTCGAAGGGTCTGGCGCGGGTGGCCTTGTCGGTGACGACGCTCGACCGGAAGCTGGCGCGCACCATGGAGCCGCGGGCGGCGACGCCGGAAAAGCGGCTTGAAGCGATGCGGGCATTGTCCGATGCCGGCATTCCGGTGTCGGTGATGGCGGCGCCGGTCATTCCGGGCCTCAACGACCACGAGATCGAGCGGATTCTCGATTCCGCCAAGGCCGCCGGCGCGGATGCGGCGGGCTATGTCCTGCTGCGCCTGCCGATCGAGGTCAGCCCGCTGTTCCGCGACTGGCTGCTCAGGCATTATCCGGATCGCTACCGGCATGTGATGTCGCTGATCCGCTCGATGCGCGGCGGCAAGGATTACGACGCCGAATTCGGCAAACGTATGCGTGGAACCGGGCCCTATGCCTGGCAGATCTCCCGCCGTTTCGACATGACCGCCAAGCGGCTTGGCCTGAACATCAGGAAAGCGCCGTTGCGCGTGGACCAGTTCGTCCCGCCGCATGGCGAAGGGGTTCAGTTGAGCCTGCTGTAGCCTCAAGACGTCCGAGCCACAGGACGTCTGAAAGATTGCCGCGCAGCCAAATCAGATGCGCGGCGACCCAACCCGGACCGCCCACCGCCCCATCAAGGGCTGTCCGGCGCCCGAGCGGCATCCCGTCCCCAGCCGCCGGGCCTTGCAGAGGATCGGGCGGGTGTGCAAGTTTCGCCGCAACATGTCTTGCACCCCGCCCGATTCCCTGTTTCCCGACTGTCCGGTCACGCCGGACGATTACTTCGAGCGGCATGCCGCCCGGAGCGGCTTCCGCCTTGTCGCAGGCCTCGACGAGGCCGGGCGTGGACCGCTCGCGGGCCCCGTCGTGGCCGCGGCCGTCATCCTCGACCCTGCCTGCATTCCGGACGGATTGAACGATTCGAAGGCGCTCAGGCCCGCGCGGCGCGAGGAACTGTTCGAGCTGATCATGGCGTCGTGCCATGTCGGCATCGCCAGCGCCTCGGCGCGCGAGATCGAGCGGACGGACATCCGCGCGGCAAGCCTTGCCGCCATGTGCCGGGCGCTGGCAGCGCTGCCGGTGAAGGCCGATTACGCGCTGGTCGACGGCCGCGACGTCCCCTCGGGCCTGTCTTGCCACGGCCAGGCGCTGATCAAGGGCGATGCGCGCTCGCTCTCCATCGCCGCCGCCTCGATCGTCGCCAAGGTGGTGCGCGACCGGATGATGATCCGCGCCGCCCTGGTCCATCCCTTCTATGGCTTCGAAAGCCACATGGGCTATGGCGCGCCCAGGCATCTCACGGCAATCGCCGAGCACGGCCCCTGCCCGCTGCACCGCATGACCTTCCGCCCCCTGCGCAGGGACTGACGCCCCGCGCCACCCATGAACCGGGGGGCGAACGAGTGGCCCGCACGCCCTTGCAGCAAGCAATTCCCGAGCCTGCTGGACGCCGGCGGGAAAGCTTCCGCTCCGCCCGATGACGGCCTCCGGCATCCCCAAACGACCGAGGTCGGGAGTGATCCCGACCTCAGACTGCTGACAAGCCCGGCAAGTCCAGCTTCTTTCGTTTCTGTTGGCAGTCCGTCAACACCCGTCATGCCAGCGCAGGCGGGCATCCAGCGCGATCAAGTCCTTGATCGCAAGAGACTCTTTCACGGCGCGGGGGCCGGAATGACGGAGGACAGGTCACCGCCCATACCAGGCAGGACTTTGTCAAAACAAAAAGGCCGGGAATTGATCCCGGCCTCCGTTTCACATTCATGCTTGAAAGGCTCAGTTGAGCCGGGTCTTCATCTCGCCCAGCGAAGACTTGAACAACTCGTCTGACGCCTTGCTGTCGACCTTCGAGCCGATCAGCTTTTCGGCCGCTGCAATCGCCAGATCCACGGCGGAAGCGCGAACCTCGTTGATGGCGTCCGATTCGGCCTGGCGGATCTTCTGCTCGGCCATCGCGGTGCGGCGGCTGACATATTCCTCGGTCTTGGCCTTGGCTTCTTCGCGCAGCACGGCGGCTTCCCGCTCGGCGGCACTCAGAATGCCCTTGGCTTCGGATTCGGCTTCCTTGCGCTTGCGCTGATACTCGGCGAGAAGTTGCTGGGCTTCCTCGCGCAGCTGCTTGGCCTGTTCGAGTTCATTGCGGATCTGGTCGGAACGCTTGTCGAGCGCACCAGTGATCATCGCAGGCACCTTCACGTAGGCCAGAATGCCCAGGAAGATGATAAGGCCGACTAAGGCAAAGAATGATGCGTCCATGATCGTCGTCTCCGCTTACTTGCCGGATGCAGCACGGATCGCGGCGGCGACCTCGGCTTTGGTCACGGAACCACCCAGGAGATGCTTGACCACATCCGTGGCGGTTTCCTCGGCGATGGTATCAACTTCGGCCAGCGCTTTTTGCTTGATGGCGGCGATGCTCTTCTCGGCTTCGGCCATCTTGGCGCTCAGTTCGGCTTCGGTCTTGGTCCGCTCGGCTTCAGCCGCAGACTTGGCCTTGTCACGCGCGGTATCGGCGATGGCCGAGGCCTTCTTGCGCGCGTCAGCCAGTTCCTGCTCGTAAGCGGCAATGGCCTCGTCGGCTTCTTCCTTCAGACGATTGGCTTCATCGAGATCCTGCGCAATCCGGTCGCGCCGGTGCTCCAGAATGCCGCCGATGCGCGGCACGATGACCCTCGACATGAACAGATAGAACAGGCCGAACGTAATCGCCAGCCACAGCAGCTGCGAGGCATAGGTTGAGGAATCGAAGGGTGGAAAAGAGCCGCCACCGTGGGTTTCGCCACCCGGTGCGCCGGTTTCCGAATTGGTCCCTTCGGTGGGGTTGGACTGGGCATAGGCCGGGGTCACAACAAACATGGTCGCCTCCAGATGAAATGCCACGCCGGTGATCCGGCGTGGCAAGCCTGACACTCGTTCGACGATTAGACGGCGAAGAGGAGAAGGAGGGCGACGAGCAGCGAGAAGATGCCCAGAGCTTCGGTCACGGCAAAGCCGAAGATCAAACGGCCGAACTGGCCGTCAGCTGCCGACGGATTGCGCAGGGCGCCTGACAGGTAGCTGCCGAAGATGTTGCCCAGGCCGATGCCTGCGCCGCCCATGCCGAGACAAGCGATGCCGGCGCCGATGTACTTTGCTGCTTCTGCTTCCATGATAAAACTCCTTTGGAATGGGATGGATGCGATTTTGCTGGCGGCGAACCGCCGGTGAAGGGATCCTAGTGGCCGGGGTGCAGGGCGTCGTTGAGGTACATGCAAGTCAGCACCGCAAAGACATAGGCCTGCAGGAAGGCAACGAGAAATTCAAGACCGGTCAACGCCACCGTCATGGCGAGCGGCAGGATTGCGCCGCCGATGCCGAGCGCGCCCATGCCGCCCAGCGAGACCACGAAGCCGGCAAAAACCTTGAGCGTGATGTGGCCGGCCAGCATGTTGGCGAACAGACGAACCGAAAGGCTGATCGGACGCGACAGGAAGGAGATGACTTCGATCATCACCACCAGCGGCATCAGGATGCCGGGCACGCCGGAGGGAACGAACAAATTGAGGAAGTGCAAGCCGTGCTTCCAGAAACCATAGACCACGACCGTGCCAACGACGAGCATGGACAGCGCGAAGGTGACGATCAGATGGCTGGTGACGGTGAAGAAATAGGGGAACATGCCGATCAGGTTGGCGACAAGCACGAACATGAACAGAGAGAACACCATCGGGAAGAAGCGCATGCCCTGCGACCCGGCCCCGTCCCGCAGCATCGACGCCACGAATTCGTAGGACATTTCCGAGACCGACTGCAGACGCGACGGGATCAGGCCCCGGTTGGCGGTGGTCAGGAACAGGAACCCTGCGGCGGCAGCGACTGTCGCCACCATGAACAGCGAGGAATTGGTGAACGACAAGTCCAGACCGCCGATCTCGATAGGGACGAGCCGGGTGATCTGGAACTGGTGGATCGGATCGTTGGCCACTTACACGCCTCTTTCTCGCACTCCGGTCAAACCGGACATTATTTCCCGTCGTCTTTCCCGCGTTCTCCGGTCTGGCTCCACCCGGCCGGACCAGGCTGGGCGACCGCGCCGGTCGAGCGCAGGATATTCAGCACCCCGGCGCAAAATCCGAGGATCAGAAACACGATCAGGCCCCAGGGCGACGTGCCCAAAAACCGATCAAACAGATAGCCCAGCAGCGCTCCAACGATCACGCCGGCGATGAACTCGCTCGACAGCTTGACCGCAAGCGCATAGCCCTGCGCAGCCTCCCTGTTGGACCCTCCTTTCGGCTCCACCTTACGGCGGGCGAGAAGTTCGGTATCCAGGCGCTGACGACGGGCCTTCAGGCTTTCCGATCCGTCATCTTCCATTCCGCCGCCTGCGCCCGGATTGTCCGAGCCGCCTGTCCCGCGCTTTTCATCCATGGATGCGCACTCCTGACACGCGAGCGACGACTTGGAAAAAGCCGCTTCGAAGTCGGGCGCAACATAGTTTTAGGTCAGGTTATAGTCAAGGCGCGGAAAGGCTTAAGCGCGAGACGTTTTTCTTCATTTTTATCAATAGCTTGAGATGCCCCATCCGGGGTCCGCTACGGAAGTATCAGAAAAACTTGGCGGCCTGCGCCAGACTCACACGGCTTGCGGCGCGAAGCCCGCGACCCGGCTCAGGACCAGCCGCCGCCATAGGTCACGTAGAAAACATGCAGCCCGATCTTGCCGACCTTGCGCATTTTGCGGGCCCATGGGGGGCTCACATAGGTGGCATGATAGTGGGTCGAGGACCCGACTTCAGTGAGCCAGATCTTGCCCGCAGTGGTCGCCAGCGCGATTTCCTCGGCCATGTTCCAGTGCTTCTGGGACCTGACGCGATCCTTGATGCCGTCGCAGGCAAAGGAAAACTGGCAGCGGTTGCGCCATGTGGAGTTCTGGTAGACCACGCCGCAAACCGTGTCCGGGTAGGTCGGATTGCGCACCCGGTTGAGAATCACCTGGGCGACGGCGGCCTGGCCCTTGACTGTTTCGCCGCGGGCTTCGAAATAGATCCCGGCCGCCAGGCACCTCTGTTCAGCTTCCGAGAACGCCGACGGTGGCAACGCCGTGCCTGCCCAGCCATGATCGTCCTTGTCCACCGGCGGCAGAAAACGGCCGCGCTGGGTTTCCTCGCGCAGAATCGAACTGAAGGGCGACTGCCTGGCATAGTCCGGCGCGGGCGGGGCATAGGCGGTGGCGAGAATGTCGGGATTGTCGTTGGTCACCAGGCTCGCCAGCATCGCCGGCACCTGCGGCGCGCTCTTCTGCTTGCCGGCGGTGTAGAATGCGTTGGCGATCTTGAGTTCCTTGCCGCGAATGGCGGGCATGAGGAAAGCCATGGCGTTCTCGGGATCGAGCGCCGGCTGCAGAAGGTTGGATTGGCGCTCCAGCACCGAGCCCGCGGAGAAATCCTTGGGCGGCTGCACCGGGGCGACAGTCATCACCCGGCCCTTCTTGAGGCTGCGGGTCACGCGCTCGGCGTCGGGACGCGGATCGGTGGCGCCGATCTTGCCCATGAAGGCGATCTTGTCGCCATTGGGCAGGGTGACGCCCGCGCCCGATGTGATGGACGAGGTCATCACCGGGTCGGTGAATTCGAGCTCGGCTGCCTGGATCGACCCGGCAGGCGACGCGGTCAGCACTGTTTTCCACCGTGCGTCGGCGCCATCGCTGCCGGCCAGCATGGTGGCCATGTCGGCATGCGAGGTAATGGTCGGGGTCAGGAGAAAGCCGGCAAGGCCCAAAATCACGGGCGCTGACAGGCGGCTGGGCAGGGTGTGACCGCTGCCGGGCAAACGACGCTTCTGACGCAAAACAATAACTCCGGAACTCGGGACGCATAAACGGTACAGAGCGCGAGAATGAAGGATTAACCTTGATGGAGCGTTAATGAGCGCACCCGAATGTTCGGGGTGATATCGGCAAGAACTGCAACATCCCTGAAACGCCCGTTTTGCGCCGAACGCCGAAAACCAGCCCCGGCAGGTCAAAGCCACGGCGGGTGTGTCGCTTCGGATCATGTCCGATTTAAGGACTCGTGCGCTCCTCCCGGCAGAAGTTCAATATGGAGGGTCGGAGCGGGAACTCAGCTGCTGCGCTTTTTCGGCGCCAGCTTGCCCGACACGGTGCGCCGCGCCGACTTCTTCGGCATCACCGAAGCCCGCTTGGTCTTGCCGTCCTTGGGCGCATACGGGTTGTCGCCGCTGCGGTAGACCACGCGCAGGGGAATCCCCGGCATATCGAAATCCGTGCGGAGCGAATTGATCAGATACCGCGTGTAGGATTCGGGCACGGCTTCGGGCCTTGTGCACGAGATCATGAAGCCCGGCGGGCGCGACTTGATCTGCGTCATGTATTTGAGCTTCAGCCGGCGCCCGGAGACGGCGGGCGGCGGGTGATGGCCCTGGACATGATCGAGCCAGCGGTTGAGCTTGGCGGTGGAAATGCGCTTGTTCCACGTCTTGTGGACCATCGCGATATTTTCCATCAGCCGTTCGAGGCCGTCGCCGGTCTGGCCGGCCACGGTGACGGCGCGGATGCCGCGAATCTGCGGCAGCAGCCGTTCGGTCATTTCACGCAGTTCGGCGAGCTTCTCCTGGCGGTTGTCGATCAGGTCCCACTTGTTGAAGGCGATCACCGGCGCCCTGCCCTCGCGGACGATCAGATCGGCGATCTGCAAATCCTGCTTCTCGAAGGGGATGGTCGAATCAAACACCACCACCACGACTTCGGCGAAGCGGATGGCGCGGAGCGCATCGGCGACAGAGAGTTTCTCGAGCTTTTCCTGAACGCGGGCCTTGCGGCGCAGGCCGGCGGTGTCGAACAGCTTGATCTTGCGGCCATGCCATTCGAAATCAACGGCGATGGAATCGCGGGTGATGCCGGCTTCGGGACCAGTCAGCAACCGGTCCTGGCCGAGGAAACGATTGATCAGCGTCGACTTGCCGGCATTGGGGCGGCCGACGATGGCGACGCGAAGCGGCTTGGTCTCGTCATAGTCGGGGCCTTCATCCTCCTCGTCGGGCGTGGAGACGTCGATATCGGTGACGGCTTCGGAGGACGGGTCGTCCTTGGCCGGAAAACATCGCTCTTCGCCGAAGGCCGCGACAATGGCGTCGCGCAGATCGAGCATGCCGCCGCCATGTTCGGCGGAAATCGGGCAGGGTTCGCCCAGGCCCAGGCGGTAGGCATCGTACATGCCCGATTCCGCGCCCTTGGATTCGGCCTTGTTGGCGACCAGCACCACCGGCTTGCCGCGTTTTCTCAGGATTTCGGCCAGCAATTCATCCGCCGGCGTCAGCCCGGACTTGGCGTCGATCAGGAACAGCGCGCCGTCGGCCTCGTCCATCGCCATTTCGCTCTGGGCGCGCATGCGGCCCTCGAGCGTGTCGGGGCCGGCCACTTCAAGGCCGGCGGTGTCGATCATGCGGAAGCGCAGGTCGACCAGCTTGGCGTCGCCCGGACGCCGGTCGCGGGTCACACCCGGCGTGTCGTCGACCAGCGCCAGCTTGCGGCCGGCCAGACGGTTGAACAGGGTCGACTTGCCGACATTGGGGCGTCCGACAATAGCGAGGGTAATGCTCATGGTTGGTCCTTGCCCGCAGGCGGCGTCATCGTCCGGGGCGCCGAAACGATCAGGATGCGCCGCCCTGGGCGGCAATCATGTCGAGCATAAGGCCGGCGCGTGTCTTGACGCCGTTCGGGGCCTCATTGTCAGCGGCGATGTCACCGAACCATTGCGACGCCTGGCTCAGTTCACCGGCCTTGAAGGCGGCGATCCCGAGCGCATCGCGGGCGGAGTGGCGGGCCGGGTTTCCGGGCACGGCCAGCACTTCGACTTCCGCCGAGACGTCGGCATAGCTGCCATGGTCAACCAGAAGATAGGCCGCGCGCAGCCGCGCCGCATCGCGGATGGCGACAGGCTGGGAGGTGTCCCTGCCGATTGCGGAGAAGGCGGCGATGGCAGCGGCGGTGTCGCCCTTGTCGGCCATGACCGTGGCGGCGCGCATCCGCGCCAGCACCGGATAGGAGCCGTAACCGGTCTGCTCCAGTTCCTGGAATTCCGCAAGCGCCGCATCGGCGTCGCCCGTGCGGGCCTTTTCGAGGGCCGCCAGGAACACGTCGCCGGATCTGGCGGCGGTGGTTTCCTGCCAGTACTGCCAGCCGCGCAGACCCGCGGTGAAGGCGACTATGCCGATCGCGACGCCGAAGATGAGATAGCGGAACCGTCGCCACAGCGCCTTCATGTAATCCGAGCGAATGTCGTCATTGACTTCGCGGATGAATGTGGAATTGTCGTCAGCCATGGCGTCACCGGCCGTTGCCGGTCCTCTCAAGATTTTGCCGCAAGCGGCGTTGTGTGGGGCCTTCTAGCCGATTTTACGCATTCTGTAAGGGGGTGAGGCGTCGAAAGCGCCAAAGCGCCCGGCCGGCCCGATTACAGTCCGATGATCGGCGGAACGCCAATAAGCCACTGGTGCAGGAACAGGATGAACAGCACATAGAGCACCAGCCCGCCCGCGACCGAGATAATATCCCATTTGACCGGCCCCGCCACGGGATTGCGGGTGATGCCTGCCCGCAGCCGCTTCTTCTCGGAAATCCGGTCGACCACCGCCCATGCCAGAAATCCGCCAAACAGGACCAGTGACGCCAGGTCGCCATTGACCAGAAGATGGGCCAGCGCCCAGATTTTGACGGCAAGCAGCATTGGGTGTTTGACCGCTGCCTTGATCTTGCCTGCAGGCACTTGTGACGCGACCAGCAGGATCATGACCGGAACCATCAGGAGCGCCACGACATGGCTCATCCAGGCGGGGGCAAACCAGAACACCACCGGGTCCTGGCGCGCCACGCCGTATCCCCAGACGAGAATCACGAAGCCCACGATCGAGAGAACCGAATAGATCCCCTTCCAGGCATTCAGTCCCCGGGCTTCGATTTGCGCCTGCCGGAACTCGGGCGCAGCGATCCGGACCGAGTGAACACCCAGGAACAGCACCAGTCCGATAATCAGCCAGATCATTCTTCAGTCTCCTTTACGGCGTCCGGGCATGTCCCGTCCGCATGGTGCGGCGACCATAGCCCGGACCAATCCGGATGAGAAGGTGCACAGGACCGCAATTGTCTTGCGGCGCGACCTGGTTCAACATGGCGCCATGGAACCTGATCTCAAGGCCGCGCGACGGCGGCTCGAAGAAAGAAAGTCGGATCTCGAAAACATGTCGGCGCTGAGCCATGAGGCGCGCGCGCCGGTGGAACTCGACCAGCAATCGGTGGGCCGTCTGTCGCGGATGGACGCCCTGCAGCAGCAGGCCATGGCCGAGGCGCAGGAACGCGCGCGCAAACGCGACCTGGTGCGCATCGAAATGGCCGAACGGCGGTTGACGAGTGGGGACTATGGCTGGTGCATCGACTGCGGCGAAGCCATTCCCGACAAGCGCCTTGAGATCGATCCGATGGCGGAGAAATGCGTTCGCTGCGCCTCGGGGTGATGCTCTGAGCAAACGCGCCGGTTCCGCCTGTCAGGATCGTCCCCTCGGGGTTTCCATACCGCTGCCGCAATTACCCTTCAGCAATTCACGGCCAAGTCTCCTGTCCAGCGTCGCATCGGATTGCCAAGCCTCATGATTGCCCCCGTGAACTCCCCTGTCCCGTCGCGTCTAACTTTTTCAGCGCGCCACTTTGCCACGGCCCTCGCCTTTTCCGGCCTGATCGCAACAACGCCATCCACCACGGCGCTGGCCGAGGAACGGCCCGCACAACTGGTGCTGATTTCCTTCGATGGCGCCCATGACAACGCCCTGTGGGAGCGCAGCCTGAAGCTTGGCGACAGTACCGGAGCGCGGTTCACCTATTTTCTCTCCTGCACCTTTCTCATGACCAAGGATGACCGCAAGAGCTACAAGGCGCCCGGGCACTCGGCCGGGCGCTCCAATGTGGGTTTCGCGCAAGACAATACCGATGTGCTGACGCGGCTCGGCCACATCTGGGCCGCCAATCAGACAGGTCACGAAATCGGCAGCCATGGCTGCGGCCATTTCGACGGCAAGGACTGGAGCAAATCCGACTGGCTGAGCGAATTCGACCAGTTCGACAGCGCATTGGCGAGCGCCTGGAGCAGCAATGGCGCCGAGGCGCCGGCAGGCTGGGCAGGGTTCGCCAGATCCGGCGTGACCGGGTTTCGGGCGCCGTATCTGTCGGCGGGTGACGGGCTCTTCGCAGCCCTTGCCGCGCATGGCTTGAGCTATGATGCGAGCACCGTGTCCCGCGGTCCGGTGATGCCGGATCTTTCAAGGCTAACCGCGCGGTTCGCCCTGCCCCTGATCCCCGAAGGACCGCAAGGCCGGCGGATCATCGCGATGGATTACAATCTGTTCGTCCGGCACTCCGCCGCGTTCGAGACCCCGTCGAAGGCGCAGGAATTCGAGGAGCGGACGCTTGACGCATTCCGCTCTGCCTTCGAGGCGGAGTACACGGGCAAGAGGCGTCCGCTGCAGCTCGGCTTCCATTTTGTCGAAATGAATGGCGGCGCCTACTGGAACGCGCTCGAACGCTTTGCCGCGGAGACCTGCGGGCGTCCCGAGGTCGCCTGCGTGACCTATCAGGACGCGCTGCGTAGGCTTGAGCGCGGGGAAGGCTCGGCGAGCTAGGTCATTTCCCGGACGCCGGAATGCTCAGCGTTTCGGATCCTGGATCGTCTGCAGCGGATCGGGCCCGCCTGAGCCCGGCGACGGGTCGGCCATCGGCGGCACAATTCCGCCGTCCCGGTCGGCAAGATACTTCAATTCGATCTCATCAAGCTCCTGGCCGCGGAACACGGCTTCGAAGGCATGCAGGCGCTTGTAGATGGAGATCAACTCAACGATCGTCGTCCAGGAACTGATCAGAAACTGGAACGAACTCGAGACCTGGCCGAAGGCGGTGAGGATCTGCTGCCAGATCCCCAGCGTGATCTTGCCGGCTACGATCGTCGGCACCAGCAGGACATGCACATAGATGTTGTCGGCCTGCATGTAGAAGCCGCGCGCGATGTTGAAGTACATATAGTGGAAATAGAGCCGGAAATAGTTTTTCCGGACATTCTCGAACAGCTCAACGACCGTGGGCGGCTGGGCGCGGTCGGGATCGTCCTCGCCATAGACCAGTTCCTTGCGGTAGGCCGCCTCCACCCGCTGGTTGCGGAACTCGAGGCCGGGAAGCCTGATGCCGATCAGCGCCAGCAGGCCGGTGCCGAAGGCCGCCCAGAACAGCAGCGCGATGAACAGCGCATGGGGGATCGCGCCGACCACCGGAAGTTCGGTGACATATTGCGACAGCGCCCAGAGGATGGGCAGGAACGCCACCAGCGTCATGACCGCATCGACAAAGGCCACGCCCAGGCCCTCCATGATCGAGGCGAAGCGCATGGTGTCTTCCTGCACGCGCTGGGAAGCGCCTTCGATGTTGCGGACCCTGGGCCAGCGCGCCATGTAGAAATTGTTCATCGCCGTACGCCAGCGGAAGATGTAGTGGCTGACGAAGAAGCGGGTGACGACGAAGACGCCGGTGGCGACGAAGGCGATCTGGACGAAGATGAGAATGAGGCCGTAAAGATCGGCCTGCGAGACCGAGCCATCGCCCGTCAGCGCCTGCTGGAACTGGTCGAAGAACGGCCGCCGCCAGTTGTTGATCGCAACGGAAACCTGCACGCCGAAATAGGTGGTGAACAGGATGAAGATCGACCCAAGGATCGACCACATCTGCCATTCGTGCGGCGAATAATAGAACCAGAAGGCCGCGAAGGCCAGGGACCAGACGGTGTAGAAGAGATAGAACCAGAGAAACGAGGACGAATAGAAGTAGTGCAGCCCGACAATTGGCTCGCCAGCAGGCTCGGGAAGCGCAAAGCCCAGCGCGGCGCCGATCGAATCCCCCGCCCCGTACCAGATGAGGATGCCCAGTCCCGCCCAGAGCATGACCGACAGGAAGAAGACTTTTGGTCTGGGAAAAAACGATTCAAACACGGGGCGCGGATCCTCGGAAATATCCCGGCTGGCGGGACGTGATTCGTCGTAAGTCGGGCAAATACCTAGGACACCGGGACTGACACGGCAATCCGGGCCGGCCCGTGTTCACGCCATTGTGCTAAAATACCATCCTGGCTTGAGGGTCCGGCACGGATCCGCTGCGTCCACGCCGGCCGTCGGCGCTTTCAAGTCGCCCCGGGCCGGGTCCGGCAGAAGGCCAGGGCGATGGCGCCGGAAGCCAGCAAGGCTGCGGCGGCCGCCAGGCTCGCCCAGGTGTAGGTTCCCGTCCAGTCGGCGAGATATCCGGCCACCACCGGGCCGATGATCTGGCCGGTGCCGAACGCGGCCGTCATCAGCGCCAGGGCGCGGCGGGGGCTGTCGCCTGCGAGTTGCCGTCCGGCTTGAAGTCCGAAGGCGGTGACCATGATGAAGGTTGCGCCCAGGAGCAGGCCGCCGATGACCGGCCCGGCAGGCAGCGGTACCAGCACGCTCGCCGCCACGCCAAGGGCCTCGACCAGGCAGCCGAGCGCGAACACATTGACGAGGCCCAAGCGTCTGACAGCGGGCAGCCAGTAGGCGACCGAGGGCGCGGCGGCGAGCCCGGTGACAAGCCAGACGCCGGCTTCAAACAGGGATGAGCCGCCGCCATCGCGCACGATGGCGACCAGAAAGGTTGCGGTGACGATGTAGCCGAAGCCGAAAATTCCGTAGGCGACAGTCAAGCCCAGGAGCGGCCCGGTCCAGACCAGCGGCGGCTCCTTTTTGGCCGGACCTGAACGCGCCACGTCCTGCGGCAAATGCCGCATCACCACGGCGAGACCGGCAAAGGCCAGCGCCGCCGCCGCGATCCAGGCCATCCGCCAACCGCCATCGGCCAGGACCAGCAAGCCGAACATGATCGCCGAGATGGCGATCCCGGCGCCGACGCCGCCGAAATGGGTGGCCTGCACCCAAGACTTTCCCGACACCAGACCGTGCGAGAGCACGATTGCCGTGGTGAAGATCATGGCGAATGCGCTGGCGAGGCCGGCGAGAAACCGGATAGCGGCCAGAACCGCCACATCGCTCGACAGGCCCATGGCGAGCAGAAGAGCCGCCGTGGCAACCAGACTCGCAAGCGCAACCTTGCGCTCGATGCCCTCCGCCCAGCCATAAGCCGCGAGAATCGCGCCGAGCAGATAGCCAACGTAATTGGCCGAGGCGATCCACCCGGCTTCCGCCGGGCCAAGTCCGAGGTCCGCCATCATGGCCGGCAGCACCGGCGTGTAGAAAAACCGTCCCAGGCCCATGGCCACGGCCATCGCCACGGCGCCGGCAAGCGCTGTGCGCACCACATTTGGGTCCGCACTGGGAGCTAGGGAACGGAACTGCTGGGACATCGTTGTGACAGGTGTGGAAATTGTTTCGGGGCGGGTTCCAGGGACGATCTTCAATGGACCCGAATTGACTTTGAGACAAGCCGAGACCCGGTTCATTTCAAGGCCTTGTCCGCAGTTCGCTGATTTTTGATTGGATTATCGGTCGCGAGGCTCTATTTGTGCAATGCAGCATTGAAGAAAGGATATTGTCATGAAAACCATTATCATCACCGGGTCGACCAGCGGCATCGGCCTCGGAATCGCCGAGAATTTTGCCTCGGCCGGATACAATGTCGTTCTCAATGGTCTGGGCAAGCCCGACGAGATCGAAGCAACCCGGGCGCGGGTGGCAGATCTTGGCGCAGGCGAAGTGATCTTTCACGGCGCCAACATGCTCAAGCCCGATGAAATCACCGACCTGGTCAAGACCACCCGAGACAAGTTCGGCAGCGTCGATGTGATCATTCCCAATGCGGGCATCCAGCATGTCGAGAAGATCGAGGATTTCCCGCTCGAGAAATGGGATGCGATCATCGCGATCAACCTGAGTTCGGCGTTTCACCTGATCCGCGCCGCCATGCCGATCATGAAGCAACAGGAATTTGGCCGGATCATCGCCATCGCCTCGGCGCATGGGCTGGTCGCCTCGCCGTTCAAGAGCTCCTATGTGGCCGCCAAGCACGGCATTGTCGGCCTGATGAAGACCGTTGCGCTGGAAGGCGCCGAATTCGGCGTCACCGCCAACGCCATCTGCCCCGGCTATGTCGAGACGCCGCTGGTTTCGGGCCAGATCGCCGATACCGCCAAGGCGCGCGGCATGAGCGAGGAGGACGTCATCAGCGATGTGATCCTCAAGGCGCAGCCGACCAAGCAGTTCGTCACCGTCGAGCAGATTGCTTCACTGGCGCTGTTTCTCGCCTCCGACCAGGCGGCGCAGATCACCGGTGCGGCGCTGCCGATGGATGGCGGCTGGACCGCGCAATGAGCTCTGCAAAGACAAACGGCAAGGCCCGCTCCAACGACACGGTGCGCATGATCAATCTGGCGCTGCAGGGCGGCGGGGCGCACGGCGCCTTCACCTGGGGCGTGCTCGACCGGTTGCTCGATGAACCGGATATCGGCTTCGAAGGACTGTCGGGCACCAGCGCCGGCGCCGTCAATGCTGTGGTTCTGGCACATGGGCTGATGGATGGCGGGCGCAAGGGCGGACAGGCGGCGCTCGAGGATTTCTGGCGCAGGTCGAGCCGGGGCGGTTCGGTCTGGTCGCCTGTCAATGCGCTGCCGCAAGTGACGCTTCCCGGCATGGACATGCTGAAGGCCGCGCATTACGCCGCGTTCGACACCATGACGCGGACCTTCTCGCCCTACGAGTTCAATCCGCTCAACATCAATCCGCTGCATGATCTTCTCACCCAAAGCGTGGATTTCGAGGGACTGCGGAGCCATTGCAGCACCAAACTGTTCCTGAGCGCCACCAATGTGCGCAGCGGCAGGGTGCGCGTGTTCGAATCCAAGGATGTCAGCGCCGACGTTGTCATGGCCTCGGCCTGCCTGCCGTTCCTGTTCCAGGCTGTCGAGATCGATGGCGAGCATTACTGGGACGGCGGCTATGTCGGCAATCCGGCGCTGTTTCCGTTCTTCTACAATTGCGAAAGCCGCGATGTGATGATTGTCCACATCAATCCGATGGTCCGCGACGAGGTGCCCAAGACCGCGCCCGACATCCTCAACCGGATCAATGAAATCTCGTTCAACTCGTCGCTGCTCGATGAATTGCGGGCGATCAATTTCGTCTCCCGGCTGATCGACCAGGAATGGCTGAAAGAAGAGTACAAGGACCGGCTGAGGCACATTCTGGTGCATTCGGTGCATGCCGACGATGCCCTGCGGGACCTTCCGGTCTCCTCGAAATTCGATGTGAACTGGTCGTTCCTCACCAAACTGCGCGATCGCGGCCGCAGCGAGGCCGACGCCTGGCTCAAGGCCAACCGCGACGCGATCGGCAACACCTCCACGGTTGATCTTGAGAGCCAGTATCTCGGGTTGCCCGGAAAGCGGCAAGCCGATGGCAGCCAGACACGAGTTTCTCCGGCTTTGACGGAAGATCCAGGCCATTGACCGGGTTTGCCTGAAACTGTCTTATCCTGCTACCGGTCTTTCGCACGGTGACAGGCTGGGATAGGTTTTGTCCAAATGGTTCAAAATCAAGAGGCCCCATGGCAGAGACCCACCGCTCCTTCATCCGATTCCTGCTCAACGACCAGACGGTCGAACTCGCTGGCTTTGCCCCTGACCTGACGCTGCTCGACTGGCTCAGGATCGACCGGCGGCTGACCGGAACCAAGGAAGGATGCGCCGAGGGCGATTGCGGCGCCTGCACGGTGCTGGTCGGGCGCATGGACAACGGCGTGCTGACTTACGAATCGGTCAATGCCTGCATCCGCTTTGTCGGCTCGCTTGACGCCACCCATGTGGTGACCATCGAGCATCTCAACCGTCCCGACGGGGCGCTCAGCGCCGTACAACAGGCCATGGTGGACCATCACGGCTCGCAATGCGGCTTCTGTACGCCGGGCATCGTCGCCTCTCTGCATGCCTTGTGGCTTTCCGATCCAGAACCGACGGAGTCCGATATCGAACGGCAGTTGCAGGGCAACCTGTGCCGCTGCACCGGCTACGAGCCGATCGTCAAGGCGGCCATCGCTGCCGCGAAGACGATTCCGTCGGAAGACAATGACCGGCTGGTCCAGGCCTATGGCGAGACAATCGAAACCCTGACCGCCTTTGCCGATGGCGCGCGGGTGACGATCGAGAGCGACCGTGGCGTGACATTCCTGCCCGCCGACGTCGACGATCTGGCGGAGCTCTATGATGCCCATCCCGAGGCCACGATCGTCGCCGGCTCCACCGATGTCGGGCTTTGGGTGACCAAGCACCTGCGCGACATCGCGCCGGTGATCCTCATCGGTCATCTCGACGGGCTCAAGCAGATCTCGCTCGACGAGAGCGGACTTACCCTCGGCGCGGGCGTCTCCTACACCGCGGCGCGCGGCGCTCTGGTGGCGGCCTATCCGCAGATGGCGGAACTGTGGGACCGGATCGGCGGCGAGCAGGTGCGCAACATGGGCACCATCGGCGGCAATATCGCCAACGGCTCGCCGATCGGCGACACCCCGCCGCCGCTGATCGCGCTGGATGCCACTGTGACGCTGCGCAAGGGCTCAAGCCGCCGCACGCTGCCGCTGGAGGCGTTCTTCATTGAGTACGGCAAGCAGGACCGGCGGCCCGGCGAATTCGTCGAGAGCGTGTCCGTGCCGGCGCTCGATGACGATGCGTTCTTCGCTGTCTACAAGATTTCCAAGCGCCGGGACGAGGATATCTCGGCGCTCTGCGCGGCGTTTCGCGTGACGCTGGATGGCGAAGGCCTGGTGGCGTCTGCGCGGATAGCCTTTGGCGGCATGGCCGGCACGCCGAAACGGGCGAAGGCTGCGGAAGCAGCCCTTCTCGGCCAGGCCTGGACCTGGGACACGGTGAGCCAGGCGCGACAATCGCTTGCAACGGACTACCAGCCGCTGTCGGACTGGCGCGCGAGTGCTCAGTACCGGATGTTGTCGGCGCAGAACCTGATGATCCGCTTCTTCCTTGAAACCTGCGGTGCGCCCGTGCGCATCGCGCGCCGCCCGGCGCTGGCGGAGGCCTGACGATGACGCACCCGATCTCCCGCAGCAAGACCGAGATCACAGGCGGCGCCCATATCACGCGCCAGCATGATTCCGCCCACAAGCATGTCACCGGCAGCGCCGACTATATCGACGACATGGCCGAGCCCGCGGGCACGCTGCACGGCTATCTCGGCCTTTCCGACCGGGCGCATGCGAAGATCGTCTCGCTCGATCTCGACGCGGTCCGCACCTCCGAGGGCGTGGTGCTGGTGCTGACCGGCGCGGATGTTCCGGGCAGCAACGACATTTCGCCGACCGGACGCAATGACGAACCGGTGCTTTGCACCGGCGAGGTCAAGTTTCACGGCCAGCCGGTGTTCGCCGTCATCGCCGAGACCCGCGACAAGGCCCGCCGGGCGGCCAAGAAAGCGGTCTTCGTCTATGAGGACCTGCCGCATGTGACCGATGTGCGCGCGGCGGTCGATGCCGGCTATCCGCATGTCACCGATCCGCTGAAGCTTGAACGCGGCGATGTCGACACAGCACTTGCCACTGCCCCGCTGCGGCTCAAGGGTCAGATGAGCATCGGCGGACAGGATCACTTCTATCTCGAGGGCCATATCGCCATGGCCATTCCCGGCGAGGATGACGAAGTCACCGTCTGGTCCTCGACGCAGCATCCGAGCGAGGTGCAGCACATGGTGGCGCATGCGCTTGGCACAGTGTCGAACGCCGTGACCGTGCATGTGCGGCGCATGGGCGGCGGCTTCGGCGGCAAGGAAACCCAGTCCAACCAGTTTGCGGCCATCGCCGCGATCGCCGCCAAGAGATTGAACCGCGCGGTCAAGATCAGGCCCGACCGCGACGACGACATGATCATCACCGGCAAGCGGCATGATTTCGTCGTCGATTACGATGTCGGCTATGACGAGAGCGGGGTCATCCACGCGCTCGACGCGACATTTGCGGCGCGCTGCGGGTTCTCGTCGGACCTGTCCGGACCGGTAACCGACCGGGCGCTGTTTCATGCCGACAACTGTTATTTCTATCAAAATGTGCGGCTCGCATCGAGGCCGATGATGACCAACACGGTCTCCAACACCGCGTTTCGCGGCTTTGGCGGTCCGCAGGGCATGCTCGGCGGCGAGCGGGTGATCGAGGAGGTCGCCTATGCGCTGGGGCGGGATCCGCTGGAGATCCGCAAGGCCAATTTCTATGGCGGCCCGGGACGCGATGTCACCCCCTATCACCAGACCGTCGAAGACAACATCATCGCCCGCATCGTCGAGGATCTGGAAGCCTCGTCGGACTACCAGGCGCGGCGCGCCGAGATCCTCGCCTTCAACGAAACGAGCCCGGTGGTGCGGCGCGGCATCGCGCTGACGCCAGTCAAGTTCGGCATCTCGTTCACCGCGACCTTCTACAACCAGGCCGGTGCCCTGGTGCATGTCTACCAGGACGGGTCGATCCACTTGAACCATGGCGGCACGGAAATGGGCCAAGGGCTCAACACCAAGGTGGCGCAGGTGCTGGCCGAGGAGTTCCAGGTCGATCTCGACACCATCCGCATCACTGCCACCACCACCGGCAAGGTGCCCAACACGTCCGCCACGGCGGCCTCGTCGGGCACCGATCTCAACGGCATGGCGGCTGCCAATGCGGCGCAGCAGATCAAGACGCGGCTGATCGGCTTCGCGTCGGAGAAATTCTCGGTGCCGCCCGAGCAGGTGGAGTTCATCCCCAACCATGTGCGCATCGGCAACGAATTGCTGGCGTTCGGCGATTTCATCAAGATGGCCTACCAGGCGCGCGTCCAGCTCTCGGCGGCGGGGTTTTACAAGACGCCTGACATCCACTGGAACCGCGCGGAGGGAAAGGGCCGGCCGTTCTACTATTTCGCCTATGGCGCGGCTGTGTCGGAAGTCTCGGTCGACACGCTGACCGGCGAATACCAGGTCGACCGGGTGGACGTGCTGCACGACGCCGGGCGCTCGCTCAATCCGGCGCTCGACATCGGCCAGATCGAAGGCGCCTTCATCCAGGGCATGGGCTGGCTGACGACCGAGGAATTGTGGTGGGACGACAAGGGCCGGCTGAGGACCCACGCGCCCTCGACCTATAAGATCCCGCTGGCGTCGGACCGGCCGCCGATCTTCAATGTCCGGCTCGCCGAGTGGTCGGAGAACCGCGAGCCGACGATCCGGCGCTCGAAGGCGGTGGGCGAGCCACCGTTCATGCTGCCGATCTCGGTGCTGGAAGCGCTCGGCATGGCAGTGGCCTCGATCGCCGACTATCAGGTTTCGCCGCGGCTCGATGCGCCGGCGACGCCGGAACGGGTGCTGATGGCGGTGGAGCGGCTCAAGGCGCTGGCGGCGGGCGACGACGACATGAACCGGATCTGAGCCATGCGACGGCTCGCCGCCTACGAGGATTTTTCACAAGAGACCGGTGGTGCCGGCTTCGTGCTGGTCCGGGTGGTGGAGGCCAAGGGCTCGACGCCGCGCGACACGGACGCCTGGATGCTGGTGTCAACGAGTGCGACCTTCGGCACCATTGGCGGCGGCCGGCTCGAGCTCGAAGCCATCGACCAAGCGCGAGCAGTTTTCGCAGGCACCGGTGCCGCGTCACTTGCCCTGCCTCTTGGACCGGCCATCGGCCAGTGCTGCGGCGGGCATGTGACGTTGTCGTTTGAGATCATGCCGCCGGCCCGCTTTAACGAGACCCGGGCCATGGTCGAGGCCGAGGACGCGTCCGATCCCGAAGTCTGGCTGTTTGGCGGCGGCCATGTCGGCCGCGCGCTGGCGGCGGCACTGCTGCTGCTGCCGGTCAAGGTGCATGTGGCCGAGACGCGCGAGGATGAACTGGCGCTGACTCCGGCGGGCGCCGACCGGCATCTCACCGCCCTGCCCGAGAGCCTGGTCGAATCCATCGCGCCCGGCAGCGCCGTGATCGTGCTCACCCATGACCATGCGCTCGATTTCCTGATCGTTTCGGCGGCGCTTGCGCGCGACGATCTCGCCCAGGTGGGCATGATCGGCTCGGACACCAAGCGCATGACCTTCGAGCATCAATATGTGCGCGAGGGCGGCGACCGGACGAGGCTTTCCAAGCTTACCTGCCCGATCGGACGCAAGGTTGCGGACAAGCGACCCGAGGTGATCGCGGCCACTGTCGCAGCGGATATCATCGCGGCGCTGGCGGACTGGCGCGAGGCCAGGCGTCAGGACGCGTCCTGAAGCACCAGCTCGGACGCCCGCCATCCGGTGGCGATGGCCGCGGCATTGGTGTTGCCGGTGACGATGTTGGGGAAGATCGAGCAATCGACCACCCGCAGGCCTGAGACCCCGTGGACGCGCAAGCGTGAGTCCACGACCGATCTGGATGAATCCGGCCCCATGCGGCAGGTGGCGACGGGATGATAGACGGTGCCAGAGCGGCGGCGGATGTCGTCGATCATCGCCGCGTCGTCGGTGATCTCAGGTCCCGGCAGCAGTTCGGCCTCGATGCACTGGGCGAGTGGGCCGGCGGCCGCCATCCGGCGCACGAAGCGGCCGGTCTCCAGCATCTCGGCCACATCATCCTCATGCGACAGCGCGTTGGGGGTAATTCGCGGCGCGTCCATCGGATCGGACGAGCGGATCATGATTTCGCCGCGGCTCTTCGGGCGGCAGTTCGACCAGCCGATGGAAAAGCCCGGCCATGGATCGGGGCTCAGGATCGGGCGTTCGCCGGGACGTGGAATGACGGTGGAGAAGGCCTGGAAATAGAGCTGGATATTGGGCCTTGGGCGATCGGGCGACGAGCGGATGAAGCCGCCGGCCTGGTTCAAGCTCACCGACAGGGGGCCGTCGCGCAGCAGAAGATAGCGCAGGCCGGCGTTCAGCTTGCCCCACCAAGGGCCGAGCTGCTGGTTGATGGTCGGGCAATTGGCCCGGTAGGTGTAGTTGATGCCGATATGGTCCTCGAGATTGCGGCCGACATGGGCGTTGTCGAGACGCACCTCGATGCCGAGGCCCTTGAGATGGTCGGCCGGGCCGATGCCGGAAAGCTGCAGCAGTTGCGGCGAGTTGACCGAGCCGCCGCTCAGGATCACCTCGCGCCCGGCCTTGACGGTCACCGTCCTGCCGCCCTTCGTGTAGGTGACGCCGGTGACGCGGGTTCCCTCGAAGGTAAAACCAGTCACATGGGCGTTGGTGATGACACGCAAATTGGGCCGCTTCATCGCCGGGCGCAGGAAGGCGCGCGCCGCCGACAGCCGCCGGCCGCCATGGATGGTGAACTCGAACTGGCCGACGCCTTCCTGGTCGGCGCCGTTGAAATCGGGGTTGAGCGGCAGGCCGATGGCCTGGGCCGACTGGAACCACTTGCGGGTCAGCTCATGGGTGGTCTTGTCGGGCACGAACAGGTTGAGCGGGCCCTTGCGGCCGCGGAGCGCTTCATCACCCACCACCGCGCATTCGACCTCGCGGAAGGCCTTGCACATCTCGTCGGCGCCCCAGCCGGGATTGCCGGCGTCGCGCCAGTCATCAAAATCGGCGCGCGCGCCGCGCACCCAGACCATGGCGTTGATCGAGGAGGAGCCGCCCAGCACCCGGCCGCGCGGCCAGTGGTCGACATTGCCGGCAAGCCCCGGATCGGGCTCGGCGCGGTACATCCAGTTCACCTTCGGATCGAAGAAGGTCTTGCCGTAGCCGAGCGGCATCTGCACGAAGAACCGCCGGTCGTCGCCGCCCGCCTCGAGCACCAGAACGCGGTGACGGCCGGAGGCCGACAGGCGCTCGGCCATGACGCAGCCCGACGAGCCCGCGCCGATGATGATGAAGTCCGGATTGTCCATGAAATGCCCGCAGCGCCACCACGATTGAGGCTGAAGCGTTGTCACATTCCCGTGCCGGATTCAACGGGGTTGCAGCGGGATTTCCATGCCGGTAACGACATGAGGCAGGCAGCCAAGGCCAAGCTTACGGGATGGCGAAATGCCCGACGATCAATTCGTGATCGGACAAGGGTTCACCGGCCGGGTCGAGCGCCGGAACGATCGCCGCGCCATCCATCGACAGGCCGCGGGCCGCGAACCAGTCCAGCTTCATGGAGCGGGTCGGGTGCGGCGTGAGAAAACTCCGGCGCGTGGTCATGCCGTCGGCATTGTTGTCCCAGGAATAGCCATTCTCCCGGGCGATGTCGAATAGGCTCTCGTCGCGCCAGTCTGGCGCGTCCTTGCTGTTGCCGGTGTTCAAGTCACCGCCGATGATCACCGGCAGGTCGGGGGCGAAGCTGTCGATGGCCTCGATCAGCCGTTCCATCTGCCGGCCGCGATGGGCTGAATCGGCATTGCTTTCGAGATGCACGGAGACGACGCACAGATTGCCCGCGACAGTCGGGATGATGGTGGCGATCGCCATCCGTCCGCCGATGCGCGGCTGATCACGGTCCCAGGAGAACGGACCGTCGATGTACCAATGGCCGTGATCATCGAGCCGGATCAGGGTTGTGGCGATCGGCGCCGCACGGCTCAGCACCGCATTGCCGTGCCAGCCGGCTTCGTTGTGATCGTCGACGCAAAAAGGACGCTCGGTTTCGCCGCCAAGCCCGAGTTCAAAGAACTCGACCCCATAGGCGTAATGCATGCCCAGGGCGGCGGCGATTTCGGCGGTGGGGTGGCGCTGGGCGGTTCGCGCCATGCCGCAATCCACCTCGCTGAGCAGCACCACATCGGGCGTCTGTGCAGCCAGAAGGGCCGCGCTCTTTTCAGGAAACAGGCAGCGCTCGATGTTCCAGGCCGCGACCGTGAAGATCTGCGGCACGGTCGCCTCACTCGGCGCCCCACCGGTTTCCACCATGCGCATCGCCGCAATCTCGGCCATGAAAGCCCGGTGCGCCTCGGTGGTGCGCGGCGCGGCGAGAATGGCCTGGCGTTGATCTGGCGTAACGTGCGGCAGACGATCCACCGGCTCGACGGGTTCCCAAGCCGCGCTCACAGCCGCATTCCGGTTTCGTGATTGAACATCACCAGCGCCGACTTGGGCAGTCCGACATAGACCTCGCCGCCGGGGATCGGATCGGTGTGGGGAATATGAACGATAAGCCCGCTGTCGCCGAGCTTGCCGTGGAGCAGCCGCCCGGCGCCCAGCTCCTCGACGAATTCGAGATCGAAGCGCAACGCATCGGGATGCGAGGAATCGACGATCCCGACATTTTCCGGCCGGACGCCAAGCTTGACCTGACCGGAATAATCGGCAGACACCGGGGCCTCGATGTGAATGGTCTCGGAGAGATGCACCCGGCCGTTGCCATTGTAGTGCGCCGGCAGCAGGTTCATCGGCGGGGCGCCCATGAAGCTTGCGACAAAGGTGCTGGCGGGCTGGTGATAGACCTCGGCCGGCGTGCCGATCTGCTCGATGCGTCCGCCGTTGAGAACGATGATCCGGTCGGCCATGGTCATGGCTTCGACCTGGTCATGCGTCACATAGACCGAGGTGACGCCCAGCCGACGCTGCAGGGCCTTGATCTCGATGCGCATCTGGCCGCGCAGCTTGGCGTCGAGATTGGACAGCGGTTCATCGAACAGGAACAGCGCCGGGTTGCGCACGATGGCGCGGCCCATGGCGACACGCTGGCGCTGGCCGCCCGACAACTGGCTGGGTCGGCGGGTCAGGAACTCCGTGAGATTGAGCATGGTCGCGGCAGTCGAGACAGCCGCATCGATATCGGCCTTGGCCATGCCGCGATTGCGCAGGCCGTAAGCCATGTTGTTGTAGACGGTCATGTGCGGATAGAGCGCGTAATTCTGGAACACCATGGCGATATCGCGCTCGGCGGGGTCGATGTCATTGACCACCCGTCCGGCAATGGAGAGCTCGCCCTCGGTGATTTCCTCAAGCCCGGCAATCATCCGCAACAATGTGGATTTTCCGCATCCGGAGGGGCCGACAAGGACGATGAACTCGCCCTGTTGGATGTCAAAACTGGTCGGGTGAACCGCGCGGACGCCGTTCGGATAGACCTTTGAAATGCTCTTCAAGGCAACGTGAACCATGGCGGGACCTCTATTTGTCGGATTCAACCAGTCCCTTGACGAACCAGGACTGGAAAATGACAACCACCAGCACTGGCGGCAGGATGGCGATGAAAGCCAGCGCAAGCGCGCGGCCGAATTCGGGAATGTCCGATCCACCGTCGATGGACTGGTAGATCTGCTTGATGCCGCGGACCAGGGTGAACATGGCCTCGTCGGTGGTGATCAGCGTCGGCCAGAGATACTGGTTCCAGCCATAGACAAACATGATGATGAAAATCGCCGCGATCATGGTGCGCGACAGCGGCACAAGAATGTCGAAGAAGAATTTGACCGGACCGGCCCCATCGATGCGGGCGGCCTCCACCAGTTCCTCGGGGATCGAGAGAAAGAACTGGCGGAAGAAGAAAGTGGCGGTGGCCGACGCCACCAGCGGCAGGATCAAGCCGGTATAGGTGTTGATAAGCCCCATGCCGTGAACGACCTCATAGGTCGGCAGAATGCGGACTTCGAGCGGCAAGAGCAGCGTGGTGAAGATGACCCAGAAGGCGAAGGTGGCGAAGCGAAGCCGGAAATAGACAATCGCATAGGCCGCCATCATGCCGAAAATGATCTTGCCGATGGCGAAGCCGATGCCCAGAATGAAGGAGTTGAGCAGCATCGTGCTGCCGGTGATGGCGCCGGTGAAGCCGCCTTGGGTGAAAAGCGCCTTGTCGAAATTCTCGGCCAGATGCGAGCCATCCGTGAATTGCATTCCGTGCCGGGATATTTCGACGTCGCTGGCGCCAATGGTCATGAACGCGGCGAAGACCGGCAGGATCATCAGCAATGATCCGGCGATCAGGATGGCGTGATCGGAGATGGTCTGCCAGCTGATCTTGCGCCGGGCGCGGGATCGGGAGACCAGTACGGGGGCTGCGGCAACAGTCACGGCATTCTCCTCAGGTATAGTGGATGCGGCGGTCCATGACGCGGAACTGAAACACGGTCAGAACCAGGACAAGCACCATCAGAATGACCGATTGGGCCGAAGACCCGCCAAGGTCATTGCCGCGGAAGCCGTCGACATAGACCTTGTAGACGAGCGTCATCGGGTTGTTGCCCGGCTCGCCCTTGACCAGGGCGTCGATCATCCCGAACGTATCGAACAGCGCGTAGGTGATGTTGATGATCAGCAGGAAGAACGCAGTCGGCGCCAGCAGCGGGAAGGTAATGTCCCAGAACCGTCTCGTGCCGGAGCGATTGTCGATCATCGCCGCTTCCTTGACCGATTGCGGGATGGACTGAAGGCCCGAGAGAAAGAAGATGAAATTGACCGGGATATGGTTCCAGGTCGCAACCGCGACCATGGCGGCTGCGGTATCGTAATAGTTCACGCCGAGGCGGAACTCATAGCCAAACAGGGCCAGGAACTCGGTCATCGGGCCATTGCCCTGATAGAACACCATCACGCCGAGAAAGCCCGCGACCGGCGGCGCCACGGCGTAGACCCACATCAGAAGCGTGCGATAGGTGCGCGTGCCGCGGATGACCTTGTCGGCCTTGACCGCCAGAACCAGAGCGATCGACAGCGAGAAAAAAGTCACCAGAAAGGTGAAGCCGAGCGTGAAGACCGCCACTTTTACATATTGCGCGGAAGCAAGCAGGCCCGCGTAATTGTCCCAGCCTACGAAGGTTGACCCGAAACCGAAGGGATCCTCGAGGTAGAACGAAGAGCGCACCGCGTGAGCCGCCGGCCAGTAGAAGAACACGCCGATGATGACGAGTTGTGGCAGCAACAGCCAAACCGGCAGTCCGAGCTGATTGAAACTGGCGCGTTTCATGGGTCATGTCCTTTCGAAGACCGAACCAGCGGCCGTCATCTGGTGACGGCCGCCGGGCGCAATGTGGACAGGTTAAGCGCGAGGCTCAGCCCTGGGTCTTGGTGAAGCGCGCCAGAAGCTCGTTGGCTTCCTTTTCGATCGTGGCGAAGGCGTCATCAACCGACGTTTCGCCGGTGAGGATGCGACCATATTCGCGGTTCATCACGTCACGGATCTGGACATAGAAGCCCATGCGGTAACCCTTGGTGTTGTCGCCGGCCGGCAGCAGGAGCTGCAGGATGCCGGTTTCGGCAGCAGGCGATTCCTCGTAGTAGCCTTGGGTCTTGGCAAGCTCGTAGGCAGCGTTGGTGATCGGCACATAGCCGGTCTGCTTGTGCCACTTGAGCTGGACTTCAGGCGACGCGAGGAAGCGGAAGAACTCGGCTGTCGCCTTGTTTTCCTCAGCCGACTTGCCCGCCATTGCAAACAGCGCGGCGCCGCCGATGAAGGTCTGCTTCGGCTCCTTGGTGACAGTTTCCCAATAGGGCAGGATCTCAGCCGAGAACGGCATGGTGGCTGTCTTCTGGAGACCGCCGAACGAGCCTGACGAGCCGAGCCAGATGGCGACCTTGCCTTCTTCGAAAGGCTTCTGGTTGTCGTTCCAGCCAGCGCCGTACCATTCGAACAGGCCTTCGTCCTTCCACTTCTTCATGGCGGTGAAGTTGGCCTTGATCTCTGGCGTATTGACCAGGATCTTGGTTTCGCCATCGCCGTAGCCATTGTCATTGGTGGCGAAAGGCAGGTTGTGGCGCGAGAAGAAGTTCTCGGTGAAGATCCACGGCAGGTGGGACTGTGCGAGCGGAATGTAACCGGCTTCCTTGAGCGCCGGTGCGGTCACGCTTTCGAACTCTTCCCAGGTCTTGGGCGGCGTCATGCCGGCCTTCTCAAGGGCTTCGATGTTGTAGTACATGATCGGCGTGGAGGAATTGAACGGCATGCCAATCATCTTGCCGGCGGCATCGGCGTAGAAGTAGCGCACGCCTGGAATGTAGTCTTCGATGTTGAAATCGATGCCGTTTTCGGACAGCAGATCCTGCACGGCGATGGTGGCGCCCTTGGCGCCGATCACGGTGGCCGCACCTGCGTCGAACACCTGCATGACGTTGGGCTGCTCGCCAGCGCGGAAGGCGGCGATGCCTGCGGTGAGCGTTTCTTCATAGGTGCCCTTGAAGACCGGCGTGATCTTGAATTCGCTCTGGCTTGCATTGAAGTCATTGGCGATCTCGTTGACGGAATCGCCAAGCGCGCCGCCCATTCCATGCCACCAGGTGATCTGGGTTTCGGCGAAAGCCGAGGAGCTGAGGGTCAGCCCCAGCGCCATCGAGGCGACAGCAAGAAGGTTCTTTTTTGACATCTGTTAGCTCCGTTAGGTTCCGGGATTGGAAGCGTCCCCGGAGCGGGATAGAACGGTGATGATTCAATTCGGTGAAGCTTTTGCTGCATTTCGATGACAATCCACAAAGGCGATGAGCCCACAAACCGGATGGCGCCGGGCCGCGACAGAAATCGTGTTGCCTCGGTCAGACACCGATTGCACTTCAAACTGTGAAGACCGAGACCGATTATCAGGATAATCCGTGAACTGATTCATTGCCCCGGGACCGAAACCGGGCTTTCCATTCCGCTTCGCATTGCGCATCATGTGCACTGCAAAAAGACACCAAAGTGCGAGGGGCACCGATGTACGACTATCCACTGCTGTGGGAATGGCTCAGCTTCGCCATCCGCTGGCTGCATGTGATCACCGCCATTGCCTGGATCGGATCCTCGTTCTATTTCATCGCGCTCGATCTGGGCCTCGTGCAGCGACCAGGGCTGCCTGAAGGCGCCTATGGCGAGGAGTGGCAGGTCCATGGCGGCGGCTTCTATCACATCCAGAAATACCTGGTGGCGCCGCCGAACATGCCCGAGCACCTGACCTGGTTCAAATGGGAAAGCTACGCCACCTGGCTCTCCGGTTTTGCCCTGTTGTGGGTGGTCTATTATGCCGGGGCCGAGCTCTACTTGATCGACGTCAATGTGCTCGATGTCACCGCACCGGTGGCGATCGGCATCTCGCTCGCTTCCATCGTGGCCGGGTGGATCATCTACGATCTGCTCTGCAAATCGCCGATCGGAAAGAGCACCACCGGCCTGATGCTGGTGCTGTTCGCCGTGCTGGTGGCGATGGCCTGGGGCTATACGCAGGTGTTTTCCGGCCGGGCAGCGCTTCTGCATTTGGGCGCCTTCACCGCGACCATCATGACGGCCAACGTGGCAATGATCATCATTCCCAACCAGAAGGTGGTGGTGGCCGACCTCAAGGCGGGCCGCAAGCCCGATCCGAAATATGGCCGCATCGCCAAGCAGCGCTCGCTGCACAACAACTACCTCACCCTTCCGGTGATCTTCCTGATGCTGTCCAACCATTATCCGCTGGCGTTCGCCACCGAGTGGAACTGGCTGATCGCGTCGCTGGTGTTCCTGATGGGCGTGACGATCCGGCACTGGTTCAACACGGTGCATGCCCGCAAGGGCAAGCCGCACTGGACCTGGGCCGGCACGCTCGCGCTGTTCATCGCCATCATCTGGCTGTCGAGCCTGCCGCGGTCGGGCGAAGTGATGGAGGAGGCATCGATTGCGCCGGTGCATCAGCGGTTTGCCGCCAATGTCCATTTCGAGGCTGTGACGGACACCGTGATGGGGCGGTGCGCGATGTGCCATGCCGCTGAACCGGGCTGGCCCGGGATGAGCCATGCGCCCAAGAATATCAAGCTCGAAACGCCCGCGGAGATCGCCCGCTACGCCCGCGACATCTACATTCAGGCGGGCCGCAGCCATGCCATGCCGCCGGGCAACATAACCTTCGTCGAACCGGAAGAGCGGGCGCTGATCGTCGCCTGGTACGAATCCGCGATTGCCGGCGAGGCCGGTCAATGAGCGCACGACTGTTGCGCGGGCGGGTGCTCAGTTTCAGATCGCGGCCGCAGGCACGCGATGACCATAAAAGCTACTTGTTCGAGGAAGACGGCGCGGTGCTTGTCGAGAACGGGCGGATTTCGGCGTGCGGGGTCTATGACGAGATCCGGCTCAACTCTCCGTTGGGCGTCGAGGTGATCGATCACCGGCCGCTCATTCTGATGGCAGGCTTCATCGATCCGCATATTCATTTCCCGCAGATGCAGGTGACGGCGAGCTACGCCGCAAATCTGCTGGAATGGCTCAACACCTACACTTTTGTCGAGGAACAGAAATTCGCCGACGCGGCTCACGCGGCCCGTTTCGCCAGGCTGTTTTTTGACGAGCTGCTGCGCCACGGCACGACCACCGCTGCGGCCTATTGCTCGGTGCACAAGGGCTCGGCGGATGCCTTCTTCACGGAAGCTACACGCCGCAACCTGCTGATGGTCGGCAGCAAGGTGATGATGGACCGCAATGCTCCCGCCGCCCTGACCGACACCGCACAATCGGGCTATGACGACACCAAGGCGGTGATCGCGGCCTGGCACGGCAAGGGCCGCAATCATGTCGCGATCACGCCGCGTTTCGCCATCACATCAAGCCCCGCGCAACTGGAAGCCGCAGGCACGCTTGCGCGCGAGCATCCGGACCTCTTGATCCAGACGCACCTGTCGGAGAACAACGCCGAGATCGCCTACACGATGGAGCTCTTCCCGGAGGCGCAGGACTATACCGATGTCTATGCGCGCCATGGCCTGTTGACCCGCAAGATGCTGCTGGGCCACGCCATCCATCTGTCGGACCGGGAGATGGATGCCATCGCCGATGCAGGAGCCGTGGCGGTGCATTGCCCGACGTCCAACCTGTTTCTGGGGTCGGGCCTCTTTGATCTCAAGCGGCTCAAGGAGCATGGGGTACGCACCGCGATCGCCACCGATATCGGCGGCGGGTCGAGCTACTCGATGCTCAGGACGATGGACGAGGCCTACAAGATCCAGCAATTGCGCAACAACCGGCTGCCGCCACTCGAGAGTTTCTGGCAGGCCACCCGCGGCAATGCCGAGGCCCTGGGGCTGGTGAACCAGATCGGAACGCTGGAACCGGGCACCGACGCCGACATCATCGCGCTTGACGCGGGCGCGACACCGGCGATGGCCATCCGCATGGAGACGGTGGAAACGCTGGAAGAGGAGTTGTTCCTGCTGCAGACGATGGGAGACGACCGCGCTGTGCGGCATGTCTATGTGGCCGGAAAGGCGGTTCAGACGAGATCGGCAACAAATTGAATCGCCGTCATATTTCCGTCTTAACTTTTCGTTAACTCTCTTGCTGCAAGCTGTTTGTCAGCAGCGATCCTTTCAAGGGTTGCTTTTAAAGTCGCGTGAGCACGGATGTACTGCCACGCGGCTTTTGCTTTTTCTCCCCCGCGGCTTTTTCCCAATGACCTCTCGCTCGCAGCAAAGACGCGCATCGCGCCGCATCAGCTGCCGCGATAGGTCGAATAGCTGTAGGGGGAGATCAGTAGCGGCACATGATAATGCGCATTGGCGTCGGCGATGCCGAAGCGGATCGGGATCACGTCGAGAAATGCCGGGTCCGGCAAGGCCGTTCCGGCGGAGCGCAGATAATCGCCTGCGTGAAACCGCAACTCGTAAACACCCGTGGCGATGTCCATGCCGCCAAGCAGCGGTGCATCGACCCGGCCGTCATCGTTGGTGCGCACAGTCTTGAGCAGATGATGCTCAAGGCCTTCGACCCGAAGGAGTTCGATCACCATTCCGGCTGCGGGAGCGCCGCGGGCGGTGTCAAGCACGTGGGTGGTGAGGCGTCCGGTTGGAAGCGGTTGAGCGGACATTGGCGTCTCCCTGGTCAGTTGGCGGTCAGTTGGCCGGTTCTAGGATGAGAAACGGCTGCTCATAGCTTGCTTCTTCGAGATTGACGCCGCCTTCGCGATCCATCACCAGAAAATCGCTCACCTCACCCACCGCGATCAGCGGATGATGCCAGACATTGACGGCGTACTGCACGCCCACATCCTCCGGAACCATGAATGCGCGCGGCTGTCCCGGCTTGCCGCCCGCATCGGGCGCCACAATCGCGATCCAGGGCCGCGGCGTCACCGGAAAGAAAGCCTGGCTACCGAGCGGATGGCGCTCCATCATGGCGACTGCGTAGGGAAACGCGCGGGGTTGCCCACGAAACAGCGACAGGATGGTGCGGCCGCCCTCGCTTTCCGTGTCGGCCAGGGCGAGCGCGTGAAAGCGTTCGGTGGTGCCGCCATTGATCATGCGTTTTTCGGCGGCGCCGATATCCATCACTGTTCCAAACGGGGCGAAGGCTTCGGCTGTCAGCGGTTCGAGTTCAAGCTTTTGCATCACGCGTCACGCATCCGGCAGAATCGCGGCCACGCGAAAGCCGGCGATCTTTTCGACTTCCGTGCAAGCGGTTTCAAACTCGGTGGCTCGATCATTGATGATCCGGGCCTCGAAGTTGCCAAGAATATCCTCCTTGGTCAGCCCCTTGACCGCGATGATGAAGGGAAAGCCGAAATCGCGCACATAATGCGTGTTGAGTTCGGTGAAGCGGGCGTATTCTTCCTCACTCAGCCGGTCGAGCCCGGCGCCCGCCTGCTCGGATTTCGATTGGGCGGTCAGTTCGCCCGCGATCGCCAGCTTGCCCGCCAGATCCGGATGCGCAAGCAGCACGCCCAGGCGCTCGTCGTGGGTCGTGGAGCGGAACTCGGCGCAGAGCGCTTCATGCACCGGACCGGCCTTCAGCGGCGGCACGATGCGGCCATGATCATAGGCCCGCTCGGCAATGAAGGGCGAATGCTCGAACACGCCGCCAAACAGGTCGACAAATTCACTGCGGGTCATCGACTGCTCTCCGGATGGTGATGGGCATGCCAGTGATTGGCGATATCGATGCGGCGCGTGACCCAGGCCTTATCGTGCGAGGCGACATAATCGAGAAACCGCGCCAGAGCCGCGGCGCGGCCGGGCCTGCCCACCAGGCGGCAATGGAGGCCCACCGACATCATCTTCGGGCTGCCCGCGGCGCCTTCGGCCATCAGCACATCGAACGTATCCTTGAGGTAGCTGAAAAACTGATCGCCGGAGTTGAAACCCTGCGGCGTGGCGAAACGCATGTCGTTGGCGTCGAGCGTATAGGGCACGATCAGATGCGGGCCTTTGGGTCCGTCGACCCAATAGGGCAATTCATCGGCATAGGAATCGGCGGAATAGACGAAGCCGCCCTCCTCCATCACGAGCCGCAAGGTGTTGACCGAGGGCTTGCCCTGATAGATGCCCAAGGGGCGCGATCCCGTCACTTCGGTGTGGATGCGGACGCAATCCGCGATGTGGCGGCGCTCTTCTTCTTCGGAGAAATCCTTGTATTCGAGCCAGCGCAGGCCGTGGCTAGCGATCTCCCAACCGGCTTCCTTCATCGCCGCAACGGCTTCGGGATTGCGCTGCATGGCGAGCGCCACGCCGTAGACCGTGACAGGCATCTCGCGCTCGGTAAACATCCGCCAGAGCCGCCAGAAACCGGCACGCGAGCCGTACTCGTAAAGCGATTCCATGTTGGTGTTGCGCTGGCCGGGCCAGGGCTGCGCGCCGACGATCTCCGACAGCAGCGATTCCGATGCCGGATCGCCATCGAGGATCGAGCTTTCACCGCCCTCTTCGTAATTAACCACGAACTGGACGGCGCAATGGGTGCCGCCCGGCCACTCAGGGTCCGGCGGCGTCCGGCCATAGCCGATCAGGTCGCGGGGATATTGTGTATCACTCATGAATTCATCCATTTGCAATGCGGCGAACGGTACCAGCACAGCTTCAAAAGTCGAGACCTCGACTTCAAAGAAAAACCGCAAACTGTTGCGGCGAATTCAGTTCGCCGCCGTTTTACCGGCCGCCTTGGCGGCATGATATTCCACGGCAAAGCTCTGCGGAATTGCCGGTCCCGCCGACCCGGTGATGCCGGCGACCAGGCAATCGGCCATCCGATGGGCGATGCCGAAGCTGATCTTGAAGCCGCCGGCCATGGCCAGAACATTTGGCGCGCCCGGAACAGGACCAAGCATCGGATCGCGGCCGATGGCGCGGGGCCGCACCCCGGCCCAGCGACGGATGACAGGCGCGTGCTTGATAACCGGGCAGAGCTTGCGCGCCCGTTTGACGATTTCATCGAGTTGACCGTCCGTGCTGACCGGGTCGTCGAATTCCCGTTCGCTTGTCGAGCCTACGGCAACGTGACCGTTCTCATGGACAATCACATAGATGCCGTCGTCATAGACCAGCGGCAGATCGGGCGACGCCCTGGCGTCCAGCAGCGCCGCCTGGCCCTTGACGCCGCCGCCCAGAGAATTGGCTGGCAGCCCTGCCGCGCGGGCGATCAGGGGAAATGCATCCACACCGTTGGCAAGTGCGATATGCCCGTAGTTCACCATCGAGCCGTCAGACAGGCGCGCCTTGTGCTCACCGGGGATGACATCCATCACACCGACGCCCAGGCGCAGCTCGACATTGGGCGTCACGGCAAGGCTCGACAGCAGCGCCCCGATCAGTCCCGGCGGAGACAGCCTGGCCGACAGCCTTTCATGAACAACCCCGTGCGGTGCGCGCAGCATGTCCGGCCAGCCGCTCCTTTCAGGTGCGTGATGCACCTCATAGCTGAAACGATCTCCCCAATTGGTGCGGGCGTCTGCAATCTGATCGAGTGCTGCGGCCCGCCCGCGCTCCGAAGTCAGTGGCAGGATCCGCCCGACACGGCGATAGCCGCACAGCGCGCCAGTTTCCGATTCGAGCCGCGCCACTTCCTCTTCAAGGTCCACCAGCGCCTTGAACTGGAAGTCCTTCTTTCCGTTCCAGCGTTCGGGGCTGTGCGGCATCAGTGCGCCCAGGAAGCCGCCGCTGGCGCCGCAGCCGGGATTGCCGGGCTCGACCAGCAGGACCGACAGACCGGCGCGCGCAGCCTTCACCGTCAGCCACAGTCCCGCCACGCCGGCGCCGGCGATCAGGAGATCGGGCGCTTGACCGCTGCGCCCCACGCCGCTATCGGCAACAGCCATGATCGATCCTTCTGCCCCGGATAATGACACGGCCGGACAGCCCGCAGAGCTGTCCTGGCACGAAGGCGATATGCCCTATTCGGAGGAATTTGGCGACTTCTATTATTCCCGCGCCGATGGCCGGGCCGAATGCCGGCACGTGTTTCTGGGCGGCAACGGCCTGCCCGGACGCTTTGCCGGCAGGTCGCATTTCATCATCGGCGAACTTGGATTTGGCACCGGGCTCAATTTTCTCGAGACCTGGTCGGCCTGGGAAACGACCGTTGTGGAAGGCGCATCGCTGGATTTTCATTCGTTCGAACTGCACCCGCTCGAACGCAGGGACATGGTCCGCGCCCTGTCCGCCTGGCCGGATCTGGCTCAGAAATCCTCAAGGCTGGCGGCGGCATGGCCTGAGGATCCGGCGGCAGGCATAAGCATTGACTTTGAAGGCACCGGAGGATCGGTCCGCCTCCATGTTCATGTTGGCCTGGCGCTGGACATGCTGGAAAAGACGCGCTTTGAGGCGGACGCCTGGTACCTCGATGGATTTTCGCCCGCACGCAATCCTGAGATGTGGTCAGCGGAGCTGATGCGCCTGGTGGCGGGCCGAACGGCGGAGGGCGGAACCTTCGCCACCTATTCGGCAGCCGGCTGGGTGCGTCGGAATTTGCAGGCCGCCGGTTTCAGCGTGGAAAAACGCCCGGGCCATGTGGGCAAGCGCGACATGAGCGCGGGCGTTCTCGGCAGGCCTGATATCAACTCTGATTGATCTTCGCTGCGATGTCGGCCGGCAGCCATTCCCGGATCTTTGCCTCGAGCTTCTCCGGGCTGATCGGCTTGGACAGGTAATCATCCATGCCGGCTTCCATGCAGCGCTCGCGGTCACCGGTCAGGGCATGGGCGGTCACGCCGATGACAGGCGTATGGCCAAGCTCTGGATCTGCGGCTTCCGCCTCGCGGATCGCCTGGGTGGCCTGATGGCCGTTCATCACCGGCATCGACACATCCATAAGCACAAGCGCCGGGCGATGGCTTTTCCACAGCTCGAAAGCGGTGCCGCCATTGTCGGCAATCTGATAGCGCACACCGAGTTCCTCGAGGATCTGCGTGAAGACGATCTGATTGACCTCGTTGTCTTCAGCCACGAGAAGGTCAAGACGGCTGTGGGGTGATGCGGCCGCAGTCGCGGTCGCGCGGGGGCCGCCAGCTGACGAATGGACCAGCTTGGGCGGCATCGAAGCGGGGGCCATCCGACCGCGCTTTGGAGGGAGAACCTGAGTATTACCGCCTGCTGCCTTGCCATGGCGCTGCCCGGCGATCTGCAGAACCTCGACAATGGTTTCGAGCAGCAGCGAGGAGCGGGCAGGCTTCATCAGCGTCTCTTGAACAATGCCTTTTCGAATGTCGGCATCAGACGATTTGAGATCCATCGAGGTCAACATGATGATCGGCGGATTGTCCGGGCCGAATGTCTTGCGGATGGCGCGGGCGGTCATCACCCCGTCCATCTCAGGCATGTGATAATCGAGAATGACGGCATCGACCGGCACATCCAGGCGAATGGCCGCCTCGAGCACATCAAGACCCTCCTGGCCGGAAACGGCCGCGCAGGCATCAAATCCCCAGGCGGTCAGTTGTTCATTCAGAATGGCGCGATTGACGGGATTGTCGTCGATCACCAGGATCCTCGATCCCGTGACATCAATGGGGGCGATGCGGGCCTTGGCGGCATTCTCGTCAACCGGCATGGTCAGTTCGACCGTGAACACCGAGCCTTCGCCAACCGAACTTTCCGCCCGGATCCGGCCATTCATCAAGCTCACCAACCTCGAGGTGATTGCCAGCCCAAGCCCGGTCCCTTCATGGCGGCGGGTCGAGGAATTGTCCACCTGCGAGAACTTGTCAAACACCGCTTCCAGCTTGTCCTGCGGAATGCCAATCCCGGTGTCCCGGACCCGGAGTTGCATATCGAGCAAATTGGCTGCATTCACCGATCCGATAAGTTCAATCAGAACATGGCCGGTTTCCGTGAATTTGATGGCATTGCCTGCCAGGTTCGTGATGATCTGGCGCACGCGGCCCATGTCGCCGATGACACGCGCGGGAAGCTCGGGATCAATGCGGACAATCAGCTCAATGTCGCGTTCCGCGGCCCGGCTGGAGATCAATGCGGCAACATCTTCGACGGCCTCGCGCATGTCGAACGGCGCTTCATCAAGAACCAATTGTCCGGCGTCGATCTTGGAGAAATCCAGAATGTCGTTGATGATGGTCAGCAGCGCATTGCCGGACTTGACGATGATGTCCGTAAACGTGCGCTGGCGGGTATCAAGCTCGGTCCTCGACAGCAGTTCCGCCATGCCCAGAACGCCGTTCATCGGCGTGCGGATCTCGTGGCTCATATTGGCGAGAAATTCCGACTTGGCGCGATCGGCGATCTCGGCCTTGCCAAGCAGTTCCTTCAGTTCGGCTTCGCGCTGCTTGGCTTCGGTGATGTCCGAATAGGTGATGATCATCGTGTTGTTCGATGATGGTTTCGCGTCAATCTTGAGCCAGCGCCCCCCGGCCTGGCGCTCCAGCGAATGGGCGATCCCGTTTCGGTGGCTCGCGGTGATTTTTGCCCGCGCCTCCCTGGCGACTTCATCCGGTCCGTAATCGCCACGGGCATGGCAGAAATCAAAATATCGTTCCATGCTGCAGCCGGGTGCGGCCAAGTCCTTCGGCACGTCAAGCATCTCGAAGAAGGCATCATTGGTAAACTGGATCGTGTCCTGGCTTGTCACCAGCAGGCCCTGGGCCATGGCGCCCGCAGCGCCGCTGAGCAGTTCACTGGCACGCTCAACCTCGGCCCGCGCAAGAACAAGGTCCTGCTCACGCTGCTTGAGCTCGGTGACATCAAAATAGGAGATCATCCGTTTGCCCTCGGAAAGAGCACGAACCGAATAGATCATTGTCCTGCCATCAGCGCGGGCAAATTCCCGCGGTTCGACATACCCGCCACGAATTTCCTCAAGCCGGTTGGTGACGTAATCCTCGAACTTGTCTTCGGCGACCTGATAGATTCCGTTGTGCCGGTTGATGTCTATCAGCCGCCGGAAAGGTGCGCCGAGATAGGCGTCGTCCGCCTTGATTTTCCAGATCCGGAAGAACGCATCGTTGACCAGTTCGACATTGTGATCCCTGTCGACAACCACGACGCCCATGTGCATGGCGTCGATGGCGCTCTCGAGGTCCGACCGGTTGATCTCGGCCAGCCGCCGCGCCTCGAAGACTTCTTCCTCGCGGCGCTTCATGTCGCTCACATCGAGCGTGGTGCCCAACAGGTAGCGCCGACCCGTGGGGTCGGTGAACCCGACTTTCCGGTCAATCAGCTTGAGCGGCTCGCCCCTGGCGTTGGTGATGTCCGCATCGCGCTCGATCACCCCTTGTCCGTTCATGACCTCGACATCGGCATCCCGCAAGGCCTGGCCATGTTCGCCAAAGATCGCAAAATCATCCCGGCCGATCATCTCGGCGCTGGAGATTCCGGTGAGCTCTCCATGGGCCCGGTTGACATAGGTATAGCGGTATTGCTCGTCCTTGACGAAGCTCGACACCGGCATTTCATCCAGGATGGCGCGGAACAGCTCATTCTCCGCGACCTTGCTTTCCAGGTCCCCCTCGCGCTGCTTGAGGTCGGTGACATCGATCCGCAGGCCCAGGGTGCAGCCGTCGTTGAGTTCCTTGTTGATGATGCGAATCCAACGGCCATTCTTCAGCCGCTCGACGGTTGCCTTGCCGAATTCGCGATGCTCGGAGAGCCGCTTCTCGATCCAGGCTTTGCGGGCGTCGGCATCTTCTTCGGCCTTGATGTTGCAGGTGATCTCCAGCACCGACCGCAGGGGTTGCCCGACTTCGAGCCTGTAGTGCGGTGCGGTGATCGCATCCATCGCCGGATTGACGTAGAGCAGGACATCGTCCGGGTCGTAAAGCACGATGCCGACTTCGAGCCGGTCGAAGATTTCATTGAACCGGTTGAGCATGGTGATATCGGAACCGCCGCGTTGCGGCTCCGAGCGATCGGGACGCTCGGCTGACTGATCCATGGCGGCCCAGCGCATCTTTCCACCATCAGGCAGCTGAGTTTCGCGCCAGGGACCTGTGGCGATCTTGTGGGGAAGGCTTTCCGCCACGATCCTGCCGTTTGCGTCAAAGACCGCGATCGGCTGGGCCGCAGCTTCAATCGCCGCCTGAAGCAGCCGGTAATCGCCGCGCATGGCCACTTCAGACGTGTGGCTGTCCGAAGTCGGGGCGACCGTTTTCGGGGTCACCGGATGGACAGCGTCCGGCTTCACCTTGCTTTCCTGTCCGGTTTCGAAACGAACGCCGGCAATCGGTTCGAAATGTCCGACGATGAAGATTTTTCCGGACGATTGACGCTTCCGGTGGATGCGCACGCGGTAGCGCCCGCCCTTCAGGGGATGCGCGAACAGGGCGACCTGATCTTTTCCAAAGACCAGGCTGCGACGCTCCTTCTCGTCACGGTCGTTCTGTTCGATCGAATCAAAATGCTGATGGCTTTGCTGACCGATGAGCGAGGCAGGTTCGCAATCCCACAATCCTGCATAGGCCGAGTTGACGGCTACGTATCGGAGCTCGGAATCCTTGACGAACGCCGGGTTCGGGTCGCTTCCAACCCGCGCACATGCCTCCGCAAGCACATCGTCGCTATCGATACTTTCCACATCACCCACCCGGCAACCCCCCGCTGATGCACGTTCTGGCTTGTTTCACAGCCTTTTACCTTGCATGCCGGCCTTAAAGAAAACGTTAACCATGGGTTACAGACTAGACACGCCCGCTTACGCGAGACTTGTCTCCGACACACGTGTTCCGCAAAGCAAAAATATGCCTACCAGGACGTCTTGCAGGAACGCCCGGTCCGGCATAGCGTCTCGCTCCATTGCAGGTAGTCACCGGTCAAACCGGGGCCGGCGGGCGAAACAGGAAAGTGACGGGGGCCAGGTTCAAATGAGCAGCTTTGACGACATCGTACCGGCAGCCATCGAGAACACCGCCGGCGCCCCCGAGCGGCGCAGGCGCGTCGGCGGCGGCCGCGGAGGAGACAGGGGCAAGGGCCGCAAGAGCCCCGCGACCCTTCGCTACCGGTCGATCCTCAACAACCAGGACCCTTCGCTGCTGCTGTCGGAAGAGGGCCTGGAGGCCATTCACGAGGCCTCGCTCACGGTACTTGAACAGATCGGCATGGATTTCATGCTGACTGAGGCCCGCGACCGATTGAAGGCCGGCGGCGCCGATGTCGTGGCCGGGACCGAGCGGGTGCGGCTTGATCGCGGCCTGATCATGGATCTGGTCGCCAAGGCGCCTGGACCTTTCACGTTGCATGCCCGCAATCCCGAACGCAAAATCGAGATCGGCGGACGCAACATCGCGTTCGCGCAGGTGGCGTCGGCGCCCTATTGCTCGGATCGCGACAATGGCCGCAGGACCGGCACCCAGGAAGACTTCCGCAACCTGATCAAGCTGGCGCAATCCTTCGACATCATCCACATGACCGGCGGCTACCCGGTGGAGCCGACCGACCTGCACGCCTCGGTGCGCCACATCGATTGCCTGTCGGACCTGGTCAAGCTGACGGACAAGCCATTCCATGCCTATTCGCTGGGCAGGGAGCGCAATCTTGATGCACTGGAGATCGTCCGCATCGGCCGCGGCATCAGCGCCGAGCAGCTGGATGCCGAGCCGTCGCTGTTCACCATCATCAACGCGTCGTCGCCGCTGCGCTACGATGCGCCGATGCTGCAGGGCATCATAGAGATGTCGGCGCGCAACCAGGTGGTGGTGATCACCCCGTTCACGCTGGCGGGCGCGATGGCGCCGGTCACCATCGCCGGCGCGCTGGTGCAGCAGAACGCCGAGGCGCTGGCAGGAATCGCGTTCACGCAGTTGGTCCGCCCCGGCGCACCGGTGATCTATGGCGGCTTCACCTCCAATGTCGACATGAAGTCGGGCGCACCCGCCTTCGGGACGCCGGAATACATGAAGGCGGTGATGGCGGGCGGCCAGCTGGCGCGGCGCTACGGCGTGCCTTACCGCACCTCCAACACCTGTGCCGCCAACACGCTCGACGCCCAGTCGGCATACGAATCGATGATGTCGCTGTGGGCCGTGATCCAGGGCGGCGGCAATTTCATCATGCATGCGGCCGGCTGGATGGAGGGCGGGCTGACAGCCTCGTTCGAGAAGTTCATCCTCGATGTCGACATGCTGCAGATGGTGGCCGAGTTCCTGGCGCCGCTCGATACCAGCCCCGAAGCGCTGGCCATGGATGCGATCGCCGAAGTCGGTCCCGGCGGGCATTATTTCGGCACCGCGCACACGCTGTCGCGCTATGAGACCGCGTTTTATTCGCCGATCCTGTCAGACTGGCGCAATTTCGAAAGCTGGAGCCTCGCCGGACAACCGACCAGCTACGATCATGCCAATCGTGTCTGGAAGGAAACACTGGCCAATTACGAGGCTCCGCCGCTGGATGAAGCGATTGCGGAGGAACTCGACGCCTTTGTCGCCCGACGCAAGAGCGAGGGCGGCGTGCCGACGGATTTCTGATCAGACGATCACCCTTGTCTTGCGGTTGGTGAGCCAGACGCCGGTGACAACAATCAAGGTGCCGATGACCATTGGCACCGTCAACGCTTCGCCGAACAGAAACCAGCTTTCGATCGCCACGGCAGGCGGCACCAGATAGGTCAGGGACGCGGCACGCGACACCTGACCGCGCCGGATCAGGTAGAGAAGCAGCATGATCGAGACCAGGGAAAGGCCGAACACGGACCAGCCCATGGCGAGGGCGAATTCCAGGTTCCATTCCACCCGCATCGGCTCGAACAGCAGCGCCAGCGGCATCACCACGGCAAAGCCTCCGACGTACTGCAGCGCCGCTATCGCCCGAAGGTCGCCTTCCTGCAGATGGCGTTTCTGGTAGAGAGTGCCGGCAGTCACGGACCCCATGGCGACAATATTGACCAGCAGCGGCACCAACGCGACCTGCATCATGGCCGCATCAAGAGCGAGAATCCTGGGCAGAATGGCGACGGCGAGACCGGCAAACCCGAGGACGACGCCCAGTTTCTGCGGCCCGCTCAAGCGCTCGCCCACGATATAGGGTGCCACGATTGCTGTCAGCAGTGGCTGCAAGGCCGCAATGAGCCCGGACACGGACGCCGGCACGCCTTGCGATATCGCCCACCAGACACCGCCCAAATAGAGACCGTGCAGAAACACGCCCGAGGCAACTCCATGGACCCAGCCGGCGCGCGTCCTGGGCCAGGCTGCGTGGCTCGCAATGGTGATGACGGCAAACAACGCGGCGGCAATGGCAAAGCGCAAGCTCAGAAAGGTCAGCGGATCAGCATGAGGGCTCGCATATTTGGCGACGATCCAGCCTGTCGACCAGAGCAGAACGAACAGGGCTGGTGCGATACGATCAAGCGTCATGAGTTGGGGCCTTGTTACCGGTGCGCCAGACAGACCGCTTTCAAAGAGCGCGGCGCCCGGAAGCGTTAGCCCCCTACCCCGACGGTGCGCAAGCCTGTTGCCCGCCAGCCAGGGAAATCAATTGTCTGGCACCGCTTAATTGCGACCTGATCGCAACATTGGTCCGGAAAAAACAGCGCGCGCCTCAAACCAGAGAAATCCTGCACGGTTCTTGCTTTCTGAAAGCTGATACGATCTTATGCGGTCAAAAGGGAGCGACAAACACGTGCCTTTCGATGAAATGCTGACTTCGGACAACCTTCCGCGAGCGCCCTACAAGGGGTACTTCAACTGGCACTCGGAACAAAAGACCTCCGACCTGATCAAGAAATCCAGGGACGCGGAAAACATTTTCCGCAAGACCGGCATCACCTTTGCAGTCTATGGCAAGGAAGATTCATCGGAACGGCTCATTCCGTTCGATATCGTTCCACGCATCATCTCCGGCTCCGAATGGCGCAAGCTTGCGCAGGGCATCGAACAGCGCGTGATGGCGCTCAACGCCTTTCTTGACGACATCTATCACAAGCAGGAAATCATCAAGGCCGGACGGGTGCCGCGCGCACTCATCGAGAAGAACGATGCGTTCCTGCCCGAAATGATCGGCATGCGTCCGCCGGGCGGTGTCTACACCCACATCATCGGAACCGACATCGTCCGTACCGGCGAAGGCGAGTTTTACGTTCTGGAAGACAATGCCCGCACTCCGTCGGGCGTGTCCTACATGCTCGAAAACCGCGAAACCATGATGCAGATGTTTCCCGAGCTGTTTCATCTGAACAAGGTGCGGCCGGTCGAGAACTACCCCAAGCTGCTGCGCCAGAGCCTGGCCGCGGTCGCGCCTCCCGGCTGCACCGGCAAGCCGCGGATTGCGGTGCTGACGCCCGGCATCTTCAATTCCGCCTTCTATGAACACGCCTACCTGGCCGACCAGATGGGCGTCGAACTGGTGGAAGGTTCCGATCTGCGCGTCATCAATGGCAAGGTGGCGATGCGCACGACCCGGGGCTATGAGGCGATCGATGTGCTCTACCGGCGTGTCGACGATGATTATCTTGATCCGCTGAGCTTCCGCCCGGATTCGACCCTTGGCGTGCCGGGCATCATGGATGTCTATCGCGCCGGCAACATCACCATCGCCAACGCGCCCGGCACCGGAATCGCCGATGACAAGGCGATCTATTCCTACATGCCCGACATCGTCGAATTCTACACGGGCCAGAAGCCGATCCTCGAGAATGTGCCGACCTACCGCTGTTCGGAGCCGGACACGCTGCAATATGTGCTCGAGCATCTTGCTGAACTGGTTGTGAAGGAAGTGCACGGCTCGGGCGGCTACGGCATGCTGGTGGGACCGGCTGCGAGCAAGCGCGAATGCACGGAATTCGCGGCAAAGCTCAAGGCAAGACCCGGCAACTACATCGCGCAACCGACGCTTTCGCTGTCAACCGTGCCGATTCTCGTCAAGAAGGGACTGGCTCCGCGGCATGTCGATCTCAGGCCGTTCGTGCTGGTGTCTAACAAGGTCCAGATCATTCCCGGCGGCCTGACCCGCGTGGCGCTCAAGGAAGGCTCGCTTGTCGTCAATTCCAGCCAGGGAGGCGGCACCAAGGACACTTGGGTGCTGGAGGACTGATATGCTGGGAAGAACCGCAAACGGCCTGTTCTGGATGTTTCGCTATATCGAGCGCGCGGAGAACACGGCGCGCCTGATCGATGCCGGCCTGCGCATGTCGCTCACCCGCATGCATGGGCATGAGGAGGAATGGGAATCGGTGCTGCGCAGCTCGGGCGTGTTCAGCGCCTATTCGGCGAGCAACGCCGAGGTCACCGGCGCCGATGCCGTCAACTATCTGCTGCGCGACAAATCCAACCCGTCAAGCATTCTTTCGGCCATCGAAGCGGCCCGCAACAATGGCCGCATGGTGCGCACGGCCCTGACGCGCGAGGCGTGGGAGGCCACCAACGAGTGCTATCTCGACATCAAGGCGCAGCTGGCGCGCAAGGTTTCGGGCGCCGACATGCCGGAGATCATCAACAACATCAAGCAGCGAACCGGCCTGATCCGCGGCGCATTTCACGGCACCATGCTGCGCAACGAGCTCTATAATTTCTCGCGCATCGGCACCTTCATCGAGCGGGCCGACAACACGTCGCGCATTCTCGATGTGAAATATTATGTGTTGCTGCCGGCGGTGTCCTATGTCGGCTCATCGCTCGACAATGTACAGTGGGAATCGATCCTCAGGTCAGTTTCGGCGCACCGGTCCTATGGCTGGGTCTATGATGATGACTACAAGCCTTCCAATATCGCCGACTTCCTGATCCTCAATGGCCGAATGCCGCGATCGCTGGCCTATTGCTATGACAAGATCAACGCGAACCTGTCCTATCTCGAACGGGAATATGGCGAACGGACCTCCTGCCACGAGACCGCGGCGGCGACACAGGGGATGCTGCGCGAGCGGGAAATCCAGTCGATCATGGATTCCGGCCTGCACGAATTTCTCCAGGATTTCATCAGCCAGAACAGCCGGGTTGCTGCCGAGATCGCCGACGTCTACCGGTTCTACCAGGACTGACCCGATGCAGCTTAAAATTTCCCATGTGACAGACTATGCCTATGCGGATCCGGTTCGCTACGCCTTGCAGCGTCTCAGGCTGACGCCGCAGGACAGTCCGTTGCAGACCGTGCACTCCTGGTCGACAGAGGTCGAGGGCGGTGCGGTCGAGGCACGCTATATCGACCATTTCGGCAATGTGGTGGAACTGGTGAGCGCCAGCCGCGACACCGAAGCGATCAAGGTGGTGGCGTCCGGAATCGTCGAAACCCATGACAAGATCGGCGTTTGCGGCCCGCACCGGGCCTATATGCCGCTGTGGCTGTATCAACGGGACACGGCGCTGACCAAACCCGGCAAGATGATCCGCGAACTGGCCCGCAGCATCGAAAAGGGCAAGCCGCTCGACCAGCTTCACAGCCTCAAGACCAAGCTGCATCAGGCCATGGCCTATGTTCCGGGCGCAACCCAAACCCACACTGCGGCCGAAGATGCCCTGGCGGCGGGTCAAGGCGTCTGCCAGGATCACGCCCAGGCCTTTGCCGCCGCGGCCCGGGTGATGGGGTTTCCGGCGCGCTATGTCTCGGGATATCTGATGATGGAGGAAACGGTCAATCAGGCCGCGAGCCACGCCTGGGCGGAAGCCCATGTCGAGGGCTTAGGCTGGGTTGGCTTCGATCCCGCCAACGACATGTCGCCGGACGACCGCTATGTGCACATCGCCTACGGCCTCGACTACAAGGACGCTGCCCCTATTTCTGGTATTCGCACCGGGACCGGTGAAGAACAGCTTGCAGTCCACATCACAGTGGAGCAATAAGAATCCGGACTCATAGAGGGCGGATTCGCGAATCATGACTTATTGCGTCGGGCTGCGCCTCAACAGGGGCATGATCTTCATGTCCGACACGCGCACGAATGCGGGCGTCGATAACATTTCAACATTCCGCAAGATGTACACCTGGTGCAAACCCGGCAACCGTCTCATCACGCTGTTGTCAGCAGGCAATTTGGCGACCACGCAGACCGTGGTCAGCATGCTGGAAGAGCACACAAAGGCCGCCCACGACCGGCATCCCGACATCATGGAAGCGCCCTCGATGTTTGAAGTGGCGCGGCTGGTCGGCGAGACGGTGCGCGACGTCATCAAGACCGCAACGGATGGGGGGCTTCAAAGCGAATCCACCTTCAGCGCCACCTTCATTCTCGGCGGGCAGGTCGAGGGCGGCGCCATGCGGATGTTCCTGATCTATCCGGAAGGCAATTTCATCGAGGCGACCGAGGACAATCCATTCTTCCAGATCGGCGAGCACAAATATGGCAAGCCGATCCTGGTGCGCGCCTATGATCCGGAGATGAGCTTCGAAATGGCGACGAAGCTGCTCTATGTCTCGTTTGATTCGACGCTGAAATCCAACCTCTCGGTGGGCCTGCCGCTGGACCTGCAGTTTTACGAGCGCGACAGCCTGACCAAGGGCTACGAGAAGCGGATCCAGGCCAGCGATCCCTATTACCGCAAGATCTCGGACGGCTGGTCGGATGCCTTGCGGGCCGCGTTCAACAGCCTGCCGGATTTCGAGCGGGACTAGAGCGCTACTGCGCAGCTGAAGCAGCGCGCAATCCGCCGGCTTCCTCGATAAATGCGACGACATCCTGCACGCCTGCGCCGCGGCGCATGTCCGTGAACAGATGCGGGCGGCCCTTGCGGCCGGCCGATGCATCGCGCTCCATGACCGCGAGATCGGCGCCGACATGGGGGGCAAGATCCATCTTGTTGATGACCAGCAGATCCGACCGGGTGATCGCCGGCCCGCCCTTGCGCGGGATCTCCTCACCCTGGCAGACCGAGATCACGTAGATCGTCAGGTCGGCGAGATCCGGCGAGAAGGTGGCGGCGAGATTGTCGCCGCCCGATTCAATGAAGATGATGTCGAGATCGGGGTGACGTGCGTTGAGCGCATCGATGGCGCGCAGATTGAGCGAGGCATCTTCGCGGATGGCCGTGTGCGGGCAGCCGCCGGTCTCAACCCCGATGACCCGGTCCGACGGCAGCGCCTGCATCCGGACCAGCGCCTCGGCATCCTCGCGGGTGTAGATGTCATTGGTGATGACGCCGATCGACCAGGCGTCGCGCATCGCCTTGCAGAGCTTGTCGGTGAGCGCGGTCTTGCCGGAGCCGACGGGGCCGCCGATGCCGATGCGCAAAGGACCGTTGGGTGAGGTCATGACAGGAACAACCTTGGCTGCAGCGTTTCGTGGGTCATCGCGGCACTATCACAGATGAAGGCGGCGCCGCCAAGATCATCCAGGGTTGACCTGGCGCCGCGATCGGCGGTCTCCGCAATCACCGGCTCGAGGCCGGCGAGGAGCCTGGCCGCCGCGTCCTGCCCAACCACCGAAAGCCGGATCGCGCATTGCAGCTGGTTGGAGACGAAGGCGTGCAGATAGGCGCTGGCCGTGAGAAGCGGGCCGATCCGCTCGAGGCCGGCCGCGGCGCCGAGCGCCACCGGCAGCGGCGCGCCCCTCTCCGCCAGGCGCGCAGGCTCGACCCAATGCGACACCGCGTCGAAGAATGACGTCCCCTGGTTCAGCGTCTCGTCGAGACGCTCCTGACCAATACACAACGCGAGACACAGCCCCGACAGCTCGGAGAGCGTCGCGCGGTCTGCGGCGGCGCAGTGGGCTTCCATCAGGATCACCGTGTCGTTCCACAGCGCGCCTTGGGTGATCTGCACCGCGATCCAGTCCGCGAGCGCCGCGTGGTCGGTGACACGGCCGGACTGCACGGCCTGCTCCAGCCCGGCCGAATAGGCGAAGCCGCCGATCGGGAACACCGGCGAGAGCCAGCTCATCAGCTTGAGTAGCGCCGCCGTGTCGCTCACCGGCCTGCCTCGCGCCGCAGCCATTCGTCGACCGCGTCGCGCATGGTCGATCCGGCATGGGCTTTCATCCAGGCCATGAACGGCCGGTCGAAGCGGAACCGGTCGCCGATCTCGACCTTGAAGAAGCGGCGGACATTCTGGGTGTTGCGGTAATGCGCGTCGATCCGCGTGTCGCCCGTGATCAGGGTGCTGTGCCAGTCATGCGGCTCAGTCATGGCCGTGCCCGTGCCCACGTTCATGATCGTGATCGTGATCGTGATGGTCATGATCGCCATGGCCATGCTCATGATGGCCGGCATGCGCGCCGCCATAGGCGCCGCCTTCGGGATCGAACGGCGCCTCGATGTCGGCAACCGTCGCGCCCAGGCCCATGAGCATGGCGCGGATCACATGGTCGCGCCTGATGCGGATGGTCTCCGCGGCGATTTCGGCGGCCAGATGCCGGTTGCCGATCTGCCAGGCAAGCGCCAGGAGATGCGCCGCATCCCGGCCCCTGACCTCGATCAGAGGTTCGGGCTCCGCGCAGACCTCGATAACGCGGCCGTCGTCGAGCACCAGCCCGTCGCCGTGGCGCAACAGCCGGGCCGCGGGGAGATCGAGCAGGAACGAAATGGTGGCGCCGCTTGGCAGACGATCCGAGGTCATCATCATACGCCGCCGGTGCCGCGCGGTTTCATCCAGCGTGATGGTGGCGGCCGGATCGCGGAACTGGCGGGTAACGGAGGTCGCTGTCAACATGGACGAAGTCTACACCAAACTGTATCGATCCCGCCAGCACCGAAAACAGCCAAAAGGCGAGCCTTTGCAGCGGCATGGTGGCGGGCCCGGCAAGCTCGGCGCGCGATGATGTGGTCCAGGACAAGCTTGTCCTAGCCGAAAAGGATCTTCTCCATCTCCGGCACGGGATGCTTGGTGAGATCCTTGGCGACTTCGGCGATAATCCGGCCCGAGACGGATTTGGACCACGACTTGCGCAATTCGCCCATGATCACGGCCGGCGCGACGATGACCAGCTGCTCGAACCTGTCGGCAAGGGCATTCTGTTCCAGCAGCGATGCGATCTGGTGGGCGAATTCATGCTTGGCCAGGCGGTGCCAATCGGTTTCCTGCACGGCGCTGCGATGGGCGCTGCCCGCGCCGTCCGCCAGCCGTCCCGGCCGGTCCACGCCCTGGTCCGCGGTTCTTGGGTTAGGCTGCTCAAACCCTGTGAACACTTCCAGCGCGGGGCGATCCGGCGTGCCGGCATTGGACAGGAACAGCGCCTTCTCGCCGTCGGCGACGACGACCCAACCCTTGTGTTTCAATCTGATTCCGGACATCTCACCCTCCATCTGTATCCATCAAACAATCAATCTAACCACGAAATGCGGCAAGAGTGACTGATCGGGATCAAGACCCAGCAGAAAATACGCAGATGACCGGTGAGCCTTGTCAGCCCGGCCGCACGCGACCCGTCACCGTGACGGGCCGGCGCTGAATCCGGAGGCGGCCTTGGCTTCGCATCAGGCTCGGCTGATCAAAGCCGGTCGAGCAGGTTCCGGATTTCCCGCTGCCTTGTGGTGCCGCGGGCCTGGAATACGTGGTCGGGCGTGTTGGCAAGGCGGTCCGCCTGGGTTGCAAAGCTGATGGATCGCGCAACGCCGCTGAAAAAACGGCTGACCGGGTTTGTCTTGGCAGTTGTCATGGCATGGCTCCTTGGATGCAGTGCAACAATACGGGATACTGCATCGCAGCATACCGACAATTGAGAAATGCAGCCATGCGCCATGGGCATGGGTAGCCGGCCCCGGAGAAGTCCCGGCTAGAACATGAAATACCGCTGCGCCATCGGCAGCACCGTCGCCGGTTCGCAGGTCAGCAGTTCGCCGTCGGCGCGGACCTCGTAGGTTTCCGGATCGACCTCGATATGCGGCAGCGCGTCGTTGTGCACCATCGACGCCTTGGAAATCCCGCCGCGGGTATTCTCCACGGCGAGCATGTGCTTGGCGGTTCCGAGCTTGTGCGCGAGCCCGTCCTCGATCGCCGCCTGGCTCACGAAAGTCACGGAGGTTTCGGTCCGCGCCTTGCCATAGGCGCCAAACATCATGCGGTAATGCACCGGCTGCGGCGTCGGGATCGAGGCATTGGGGTCGCCCATGGGGGCCGCGGCGATCATGCCGCCCAGGAGCACCATGTCGGGCTTGACGCCGAAAAACGCCGGGTTCCACAGCACCAGATCGGCGCGCTTGCCGACCTCGATCGAGCCTATGTGCTTTGAAATGCCCTGGGCGATGGCGGGATTGATGGTGTATTTGGCGATATAGCGGCGGACGCGGAAATTGTCGTTCTCACCGGTCTCCTCGGGCAGGCGGCCGCGCTGGCGCTTCATCTTGTCCGCCGTCTGCCAGGTGCGGATGATGACTTCTCCGACGCGACCCATGGCCTGGCTGTCGGAAGCGATGATCGAGAAGGCGCCGATATCATGCAGGATGTCTTCCGCCGCGATGGTTTCCTTGCGGATCCGGCTTTCGGCGAAGGCGATGTCCTCGGGGATCGAGGCATCGAGATGATGACAGACCATCAGCATGTCGAGATGCTCGGCGATGGTGTTGACCGTGTAGGGCCGTGTCGGGTTGGTGGACGACGGGATGACATTCGCCAGGCCACAGACCTTGATGATGTCGGGCGCATGGCCGCCTCCCGCTCCTTCGGTGTGGAAGGCGTGGATGGTGCGGCCCTTGATGGCGTCGACGGTGGTTTCGACAAAGCCGCTCTCGTTCAATGTGTCGGTATGGATCATCACCTGGATGTCGTAGCGGTCAGCCACCGAGAGGCAATTGTCGATGGCCGCGGGCGTTGTGCCCCAGTCCTCGTGCAGCTTGAGCGCGCAGGCGCCGCCCAGGATCATTTCCTCGAGCGCGGCGGGCATCGAGGCGTTGCCCTTGCCCGAGAGCCCGATATTCATCGGAAACGCGTCCATGGCCTGGATCATCCGTCCCAGATGCCAGGGGCCGGGCGTACAGGTGGTGGCGAGCGTGCCGTGGGCCGGTCCGGTGCCGCCGCCGAGCATGGTGGTAAGCCCGCTCATCAGCGCTTCCTCGATCTGCTGCGGGCAGATGAAATGGATGTGGCTGTCAAAGCCGCCGGCGGTCAGGATCTTGCCTTCGCCGGCAATCGCCTCGGTGCCGGGACCGACAATGATGGTCACTCCGGGCTGCGTGTCGGGATTGCCGGCCTTGCCTATCGCGGCGATGCGGCCATCCTTCAAGCCGATATCGGCCTTGTAGATGCCGGTGTGGTCAACCACCAGCGCGTTGGTGATGACGGTGTCAACGGCGCCGTCGGCGCGGGTGACCTGGCTCTGGCCCATGCCGTCGCGGATCACCTTGCCGCCGCCGAACTTGACCTCCTCGCCATAAGTGGTGAAATCCTTTTCCACCTCGATGAACAGCTCGGTGTCGGCAAGCCGCACCTTGTCGCCGGTGGTCGGGCCATACATGGCCGCATAGGTGTGGCGCGACAGTTTCGTCATCAGGTCATCCCCCGGATTTGTTGATTTTGTATCATGGTGCCGCCACACAATGGCCCAGCGATTGCCTTGCGGGGGGCAGCCTCACGCCACATTGCGGCGTTGTTCTTGGGGTGCCTTGCGCCATGCGGAAGGCCGAACCCGAACTTCCAACGAAGGGACCAATCATGAAAACCGGTATGATCCTCGCCGCAGCGCTCGCGCTGACCACCGCGCCAGCGCTTGCCCAGGCCCAGCAAAACGCTCCCGCTCCCCAAACCCAGACCCAGGCTCAACAGCCGGCCGTGCAGACCGTAAGCGTTATCGATGTTTCCGAGCTTCCGGCCCAGTCGCAGGCTCAGGTTGCGCAGATTGAGGAACAGCGCACCGATCAGGATCTTGCGAATCTGCGACAGTCCATCGAAGCCTCGCCGGAGCTTCTCCAGGCGCTTGAACGGCAGGGCGCTACGCCCGACGATGTGGTGGCTGCCAGTCTCAGTCAGGCCGGCGACCTGACGATCGTGACGCGCAAGGAGAGTTGAGTGCGCGGCCTTTCGCGGCGAATGCCCATCTGAAACAACAAGCGGGGGAACCAATTTCCTCCGTTTGGCTTTATAACGAACGTCTGAAGCAGATTCGCCTCCGACCGAAAGGGATACCGCATGACGACGAACCGCACAATTTCGAGGAAGTTGGCGCATGGACTGGCGGCCACGGCCTTCCTCGCCATTTCGGGCTATAGCCTGCCGCTCGGCGCCCAAGGTGTCGCCGAACAGGAGGCAGTCAACCGGATCGTCGGTTCCGAAGTCAACGAAGAGCAGGTGCGCTCCCAAGCCGGTGACGACCGGGTGATCGTCGCCATCGAAAACCTGAGCGAAAACATCGACACCATCCGCAAGCTTACCACGCTGGACCGTGTCGACATCGTGTATATGCCGGATTCCTCGCAGATCGAAGGTGGGCCTCCGGCGAAGATCGCGGACAAGCTGACCGAACACAGTGAGACGGTCGACAGTCTGCGACGGGAACTGGAAGGCAACGCCCTGCTCTACCACGCGATCAACTCCAAGAATGTCCTGATCCAGGATGTCCTGGCCGTCGAATTCGATGGCGACAAGAACCTGGTCATCTTTGCGGCCGCCAAGCCGGCGCAGTAGTTTTCGGATAGTATCCTGGCGGGCATCGGCGATCCTCGGGTCGTTCAAGCTCTTGCGTTTGGACAACGCAAGAATCGGGCCATTACCGCGCCTCCAATGCCCTTTTCAGCACCTCGATGCGTTCGCGGGTGAGGCGAGCCAAGCACAGACTGCCGACCATCGGCTGGCCGGTCCCGCCGAACATCTCATAGGCTTCATACTCGCATTGGGCATCACGGAAGCTGATCCAGGCGCGCTGGGCGGTACGAAGCGCTTCGAGTGTGGTCGGGACACCCATGGATTTGGCTTGCTCGGCGACATATTCGTCACTTTGCCTGGCCGCCGCCACCACATCCGGCCACAATTCATTCAGTTCCTTGTCGGCGTCTTCGTAATCAGCGTGAGCGCAATAGCTCATCTCCATCTGCGTTTGCGGATCGATGCAATCGGGCAGATCCTGGGCGCGCGCCGGTGCGTCCAGCAACAGAACTGCAAAAAAGCCCAACATGATTCGAGTGGTACTCACGGACTGCCTCAGGTTTCGGTGCTTCGGGAGGAACTCCATGCGATTTTCAAGCTGTCGCGCCATCAAACCGCATGGAGCAGTGTCAGGCTTCAGATCATCGCCATGACGCGAGCGGGGCCACCGGTGCCGTTGCGGTGCTTCGGCGCACCAACGAACAGCGTGGCGCCGGTGGCGGGCAGTGCATCGAGATTGGCGAGGTTTTCGATACCGAAGCGGCCGGAGGGCAGCCAGGAATAGTGGACGGCAAAATCGGCCGAATTGCCCGGATCGAGCGACAGCGTGTCGACGCCGATCGAGCCTGCGCCCATCTCGATCAGCAGATCGGTCGCAGCCTTGGAAAAGCCGGGGAAGGCAAAGTTCCCGTCCGCGTCGTTGCGGTAGTTCGCCTCGCCCACCTTGTCCTGCCAGCCCGAATTCATCGCCACGCAGGCGCCTTGCGGAATGGCGCCATGGGCGCTGGTGAAGGCCTCGATGTCCTCGGGCTCGACCATGGCATTGGGCTCGTCAGCCGCCTTGGCCTTGATGTCGACGATGCACAAGGGGCAGATCAGGTTCTGCGGGTCGAGTTCAGCGACCGAGGTTCCGTCCTTGGAAAAATGCAGCGGCGCATCGATATGGGTGCCGGAATGTTCGAAAATCGTCAATTCCCAGATCTGGTAGCCGGATGCGTCGAAATTGACGTTCTCGGTGTAGAGGATGCCAGGCTTGCCGTCGAATGTCGGGAAATCGCCGTCGAACACATGGGTCAGGTCAACCACCTTGCCGCTCGCCTGCGCCAGGGCCGGCCTGGCTGACACGGCGCCTGCCGCCGTGGCGGCAATGCCGGCCGCAGCCGACTTGCGGAAGAAATCACGACGCGACAACATTGACGACTTGACGTTGTTGATCACACATACATTGCACATATGGGCTCTCCTTCCCCCTGCTATGGCGCTGCAAAAACCCTAGTTGGCGGGGTGATCTGAGCTGACTGATGGGGATCATCCGTCAGGACCGCGTCCCTAAAGTTTTCCCATCACCTTCTGTTGAAATCCATAGACCTCGCGTCCGCCCGATAGCGGCACAAGGGTCACATCGCGTTCCTGGCCAGGCTCGAACCGCACCGCGGTGCCCGCGGCAATGTTGAGCCTTTGGCCGCGCGCCTGGTCGCGGTCAAAACTGAGCGCCGCATTGGCCTCGTAGAAATGATAGTGACTGCCGACCTGCACCGGCCGGTCGCCGGTGTTGGCGACCTTGAGCGTGATGGAGGGCGCGCCGGCATTGATCTCTATGTCGCCGTCCTTCGTGATGACTTCACCTGGGATCATGGGAACGCCCTCCATCGTTTCATTTCAAATCAACCGGCGACAGCCAGCACCACACCGGCGACAGCGGTCGCCGCACCCGCGGCCCGCGTGATCCAGGACTTGCCGTCACGGCGCTGCAGCTTGGCAAAGGCAAGGCCGAGACCGATGCCTGCGGCATGCAGGAGCGCCGTGGCGATCATGAAGCCCAAGGCAAAGCTCGCAGCCCCCGCTTCGCCCAGCTCGCCGCCATGGGCGTGACCGTGGAAAAAGGCAAAGAATGCCACCGCTGCGGCCATGCCGGCGGTCGAAAACGGCAGCGCCAAGGCAACCATGATGCCGATGAAGATGATCGAGGCCAGAATCACCGGCTCGACAAAAGGCAGCGGCACGCCGGCGATCGCGGCAATGAAACCCAGGCCCATGGTGCCAACGAAGGCCGCAGGCACTGCAAGCATCGCGCGGCCCTTGAGAGAGGCGGCCCAGAGACCGACAGCCACCATGACCAGAATATGGTCGAGGCCGAAGAGCGGGTGCGAGAAGCCGGCGGCGAACGAGCCGTGTTCTGAGGGGTCGAGATGGGCAAGCGCAGGCGCTGTGGCCAGGCCAAGAGCGGCGGCTGTCATCAAAAGTCGTCGGATCATCGAGAAGGTCCTTCTTTGGTCTACGCGGCGCCCGCAATTGGTCGCGCCGTCTGGATGAATGCACGAGATGTGCCGGCAGATATTGCGCTCTCCAGGTTACCGATGTCGAGGGGGCAAATCATGTTCACACCACACATTTCTAGCGGATCGGTTCATGCACGGTCACGAGCTTGGTGCCATCGGGGAACGTGGCCTCGACCTGGATGTCATGGATCATTTCGGCGATACCCTCCATCACCTGGTCGCGGGTGATCACATGGGCCCCGGCCTCCATCAGATCGGCCACCGCGCGGCCGTCGCGAGCGCCTTCGACGACGAAATCGGTGATCAGCGCAATGGCTTCGGGATGGTTGAGCTTGACGCCCCGCTCCAGCCGCTTGCGCGCGACGATTGCCGCCATGGCGACGAGCAGCTTGTCTTTTTCCCTCGGGGTCAGGTTCATGGCGTCTCTTTCATATCGACCAGACTTTCGGCACGCCGCCCGATGGATTGAGCAGGCGGATCAATGGGACCAGAATCTTGCGCAGCTCATAGCTGTCGCTTGCAACAATCCTCGCAAGAAGCTTGCCAGTTTCGTCCCTTGTGGGGTTTGACCGGCGCGCCGTCACAAAGCTTACACCGCCGGAAGCACCGATCAGCGCCCGGACAGCTGCGAGCTTTGCCTCGGCGTCGGGCGCAATCATCAGAACCGTCGCTATCGCCAGGCCGCCTCCGGTCACCGCGCCCCTAGTCAAGGTATCGGCAATATTCGGGCCAAGCCGCATGTCCTCGGCATGCAGCAAGTGCCCGCCATGACGGATGCGCCAGCGATCGCGGAACTGGCCTTCGATGACTGCTTCCTTCATGGCGAGACGGCCGAAGACGACCGGCTCGACCATCAGCAGCCGGGATCCGGCGGCCATGTCCACCTCGATGGAACGCGTCAATCGCGCCCGGTCAAACAGGATGGTTTCCTGCGGCAGCCAGGCAAGCGAACTTGCCGGGCCGAGCTTGAGCCGCACCGAAACGACGGCTTCGCTTGTACCCTGCGCCTTGTAGGTCTTTTCGCAGGCCTGGGTGGCGAGCACCATCGCCGCACCCTCGCCCGCCTCGAAAACCCAGTCCATGATATCGCCGCCGGTCAGACCGCCGGCTGTGTTGATGAGCACCGCTTCGAGCGGTGACCCCGGCTGAACACGCGGGATCCGGATGCGCGCGGAGCCTTCCTGAAACAACCGGTCGATTCGGCTCTCTGCTGCTGAAAGCTTGACCGACAGCCGTCCGCTGCCGCGCGTGCGCTGCAGACTGACGCTCGATTGCGGCGTCGGAAGGGGAAACAAGGAAATCATCAGCGTCCGTCAAATTCATCCGGCCTGATCATCGGAAAAGCTTCCGCCACGCGCAAGGTGTTTCAGCAGGGCCGCCTGAAATGGGCGCGAATTGGCGAACGCCTGGCCGATTTATGGGCACTGTGCCGAATATTTGTGCGCACCAGACTTGCTGTCGTTTTGGATCAAGGACGGAAGACACGGTCCGGTTCATCGCAGGTTCATCAACATTGATCCAGAGTGATGAAACCAAATCGTCGCATGTGCGTTATCTCCATCAGACACACTCGGAATGGGCCGACACGTCGAGAATGCACCGAAAGGAGTAACGATGTTAATTTCTATGCTTGCACTTGCGATGAGCATCGCCATGATGGCTTCGGCCATCGTCATACTCTATAATGAAACCTTGGCCCGGAAGCACCCGACCTCATTCGAGTGAGTTTGCGTCCGTTTTTGCCGCACCACAATGGAGCCTTTGATGACCAGACTCGTCCTTTCCACGCTTGCAGCGATCGCCCTTGTGGCCGCGGCAGGTTGTACAACAACCGAACAACGCGCTGGCACCGGCGCAGTCGTCGGCGCCGGCACCGGCGCACTTGTCGCAGCAGCGACCGGCAGCCGCGGCAGCGGGATTGCCGCTGGCGCGCTGATCGGCGGAGCCGCAGGCGCGCTGATCGGCGCAGCAACCACTCCGGGCATGTGCCGCTACCGCGCCTACGACCGCAACGGAAATCCATACGTCTACGAAGCCCGCTGCTGATCAGACGCTGCATCACACCGAAGCTTCACATCCGAGCCCTGCCCGGGTGTGAAGCTTTTTTTCTGAGAAAACCGGATGCGTCTGGATCAGACCGCAAGGAAGTCCGGGGCGTAATTGACTGAACGCTTGCCGCCGTTCACGAATTGCAGCACCAGAAAATCAGACTCGACTTCTATCCCGGTCACTTTCCCATACCCGGCCCGCGCCGCGCAGGCGCCGATCACCTGACGGACGATGATGGTGTTATCCGGACCAAGAGCAAAAGCTGTCGGCACGCCAGACCGGGAATATTCGTTCTCACCACAGGAATCGGCATGACCCAACGGGGACGCCCGCGCGTCCTCGATGCCGAGCACGCCTGTGTGCCGTCCTGACCAGGGCGCGTAGTCGCGCCCGCCATTGCTCATCCAGAGCATGGTGACCGGCAGAAGCTCGGGACGCTTGAGCACGATCACATGATCCTGTTCTGCGTTGCGGCTGACTGCGCTCCAGCCCAGCGAGCCGCCGGGCGCTTTATTGCCGCTAGCCTCCACCTGAACCTCTTCGACCAAAGTGAGAAAATCCTCATGGCGCTCACCGGGCGGATACCGGGTCAGATCGGCAAAACCGCCGCCCGCCAGGGGAAACGCGGTCAGATCCGATGTCTGCGCCGGGTAGGCAAGGATCGACCGGCCGCGCGAGGAATCTGGTTCAAGCGCCTCGGGCGGTGTCCATGCGCTCTGTTTGGGAGAGAACGCCAGATCGCCGCCGTCGGCCATATGCACCATGACGTGGTGGGCTGCGGATACTGCGCCCGCGCCGCCTACGAGAACATGCTCCTGATAGACAAAAGGGTGACCGGCAATCAGGGTGATCCGTTTGTCGACCGTGGCGCCCATGACTCGCCTTTTGAGCCGGAAGGCGATTGTGACGCGATCATCTTGTCTGATGGTCTCAAGATGATCCCAGGCGCTATTGGCGGGCCAGCCATGGGAGGGTGCGTCCTCGACGTCGTTGCGGCCAAACGGGGCACAGAAGAAATCGCCCGAAAGGCGTTTCACGTTCGGGGCGGTCCCGGCTGGGAACTCCGCCTGCGGATCATCCACCCATGGCGCCCGGTGCAGCGGCGACAGGATCCGGTCGCCGTCGCGGATCTTCAGGTCGGCGATATGGCCGACGCTTGCATCAATCTTCAGGGCGATGGGATCAAGGTCGAGGGAATGTGTCGTCATAATCAGATCCAGCTATTGGCTTATCTCCCCTCTACAGGAGCTGCCACGACAGCTGCAACAACGCCAACGGCCAACCCGGAGGTCACGCACAGGGTTTGTTGCATCTGGGCCGATCTGATATTGCGTGCGGAGCGCTGGCGAGCCGGACATCCTGTGCCGGTGATCCTTGATGCGGAGATCGAATGACGACAGTGACCAAAACCGATGTGGTTGTGCTTGGCGCAGGTGCGGCCGGCATGATCTGCGCCGTCGAAGCTGGGCGGCGCGGCCGCTCGGTCACGGTCATCGATCATGCCCGCGCGCCGGGCGAGAAGATCCGTATTTCCGGCGGTGGCCGCTGCAATTTCACCAATCTCTATTGCAAGCCGGCCAACTTTCTCTCCAGCAACCGGCATTTCGCCATATCGGCGCTCACATCCTTCACCCAGCAGGACTTCATCGACCGGGTCAAAGCCCACGGCATCGCCTATCACGAGAAGACCCTGGGCCAGCTGTTCTGCGACGGATCGGCCCGCGAGATCATCACCATGCTGACCGACGACATGGCCGAGGCCGGTGCCCGGCTGGAGCTCGCGACCACCATCACCGGCATCAGTCAGATAGCGGCGGGGTTCGAGGTCCGCACCAGCGCCGGCACCTTTCACGCGCAGCGGCTGGTCGTCGCCACAGGCGGCAAATCGATCCCCAAGATGGGGGCAACCGGGCTTGGCTATGAGATTGCCCGTCAATTCGGTCATGACGTCACCGAGACCCGGGCCGGGCTTGTGCCGTTCACCTGGGCCTCGAACATGCATGAAAGCTGGGGCGCCCTGTCGGGGGTGTCGCTCGATGTGCACGCCGCCTGTAATGGTGCAGCCTTTGACGAGGCGATGCTGTTCACCCACCGCGGACTGTCGGGTCCGGCGATGCTGCAGGTGTCGTCCTACTGGCGGGAGGGCGATACGGTCACGATCGATCTCGCCCCGGCAATTGACGTCGCTGCCCACATCAAGGCCGAACGCCAGGTGCGACCGAAGGCGTCTGTCTGGACCGTTTTGGCCGATGTGCTGCCGAAGCGGCTGGCGCACCAGTTCAGCACCGATACAGGCGCCGTGGCGCCACGGCTGGCGGATCTGAGCAATGACGAAATCGACCGGATCGTAACGGGCATTCGCACATTTGAAGTCGTGCCCGGCGGCACCGAAGGCTATCGCACGGCGGAAGTGACGCTGGGCGGCGTCGACACGGCCGGGATCGACCAGAAGACCATGGGAAGCCGGCTGGTTCCGGGCCTGCATTTCATCGGCGAGGTGGTGGATGTGACGGGCCATCTTGGCGGGCACAATTTTCAATGGGCCTGGTCGTCCGGCGTTGCCGCGGGTCGGTCGGTTTGAGGCCTGAGGCGAAGTTTCAATCCAGTTCACATGACATGAAGGAGACTAAGATGCGCATATTGTTCACCGGCGGTTCCGGCAAGGCCGGCAAGCATGTCGTTCCCTATCTGATCGACCGCGGCCACCGGGTGGTCAATGTCGATCTGACGCCGCTCGATCATCCTGGCGTCGACAATCTGACCGCGGACATCACCGATTCCGGCCAAATGTTCAACGTGATGACCAGCTACGCCAATTTCGACGAATTGGAACCCGGCACCGGCGTGCCGAAATTCGATGCCGTGGTGCATTTCGCCGCCGTGCCGCGAATCCTGATCCGGCCGGACAACGAGACCTTCCGGATCAACACTGTCGGCACCTACAATGTGATCGAGGCGGCAGTGAAGCTCGGCATCCGCAAGATCATCATCGCCTCGTCGGAAACCACCTATGGCGTCTGCTTCGCCGATGGCGAGGTCAGCCCCGCGTCCCTGCCGGTGGAAGAGGACATGGACGTCAATCCGATGGATTCCTACGGCCTGTCGAAAGTCGTCAACGAGCAGACGGCGCGCAGTTTCCAGCGGCGCTCGGGCTTCGATATCTATGCGCTACGGATCGGCAATGTGATGGAGCCGCAGGAATATGACCGGTTTCCGGGCTTCTTCACCGATCCCGGCGTCCGCCGGCGCAACATCTTCTGCTACATCGACGCGCGAGATCTGGGCCAGATCGTCGAGCGGTGCCTTGCCACCGACGGGCTTGGGTTCCAGGTCTTCAATGCCGGCAACGACACCAATTCGGTCGACATGCCGACAGCCAAGATCGCCGAACGCTTCTTCCCTGGCGTTCCCTTCACCCGCGAGATGGGCGAGCACGAGGCGCTCTATTCAAACCGCAAGATCCGCGAGATGCTCGGCTTCACTGAAGAGCACAACTGGCGCAAGCATGTGAAATAGCCCTTGCTCAGGGCAAGGGCAAAAATAGTGGTACAGAGCGGCGGTTTGCAACCACCGCTCGATCCCGATGCAACGGCCACGTATTCGCCGTTGCGCATCCTGCAGGCGCGGAGCGCATGAACAATCGAACTCCATGCCCCTGATATCTGGCCGATTGCTTATTCAGAAAGCGTTGATCAGACTTGGTTTTTCCAGGTGTTGCATAGATTTCTTTGCGTTTTCTTTACCACAACGCAGATCGTTTGGAAGGTAACGCCTTGATCAACCATAAAGCTGAGCCGCAGCTTTAGGCTTTTTTCGCATTTGCACCTTAAGATGATTTGCGAATTGAGATCGTGGCAATGACCAATGTGCTTTCAAGGGTTGCTGGGTCTCGCAGGAATCAACATGCGCTTGACCAGACTTCATCACTGCCATTTTCTGCGACGGCCAAGCATCCTTTCCGCCGGGATAGCACTTGCGGTTACTCTGGCCGCAGGCATCTTTGCAGAGAACCAGAACCGCATCCTCTACGACCAGAGCGCGCGCGCCAAGGTCTCTGAGCAACTCGGGCTGGTGCGGGCGAAACTGGAAGGCAACATCAACAGCAATATTCAGCTGGTTCGCGGACTGGTGGCTGTCATCGAATCGCAACCCGATATCGAACAACCTCATTTCAGCAGGATTGCCGCCGGGCTTGTGGGCAGCCACTCGCAATTGCGCAACATTGCCGGCGCTCCGGATCTGGTGATCAGGCTGATGTATCCGATGGAGGGCAACGAACAGGCCATCGGCCTCGACTACAGGAAAAACGAACGACAGCGGGAAGCGGCTCTTGAAGCTGTCGATACACAGGACATGGTGCTGACAGGGCCCGTGGATCTGGTCCAGGGCGGACAGGGGTTTATCAGCCGCTTCCCGGTCTTTGTTGATCATGCCAGGGGCGAGAGACAATTGTGGGGCATTGTATCCGCAGTTATCGACGCCCAGCGTCTTTATGCTGAAAGCGGGCTTTTCTCAGCCGACCTGCCGCTTGAGGTTTCGATTTCAGGCGACGACGCGGCGGGTGGCGCAATCTTTTTTGGAACACCGGTGGCTCTGGACAATAACCCGGTGATCACCGAGGTGTCGTTGCCCAGTGGCAGCTGGAAGCTTGCCGCCGTACCAAAAGGCGGCTGGTCCGACACGCCTGACAATGTCTGGCGGATACGGTTGGTCATTCTGTTTGGCGGCTTGCTGGTTATTCTGCCTATTTCCATCGCCGGTCACCTGTATGACCAGCGCCGGGTAAACGTGCGGGAACTCAATCGTCGACAAATCGAGATGGAAAGGCTTTCGCACAGGCTCAAACTTGCCCTCACCACCTCCAAGATCGGCGTGTGGGAGTATAATCTCGATACATCCGAACTGACCTGGGACGACCGGATGCGCGAGCTCTATCGCGTTGCAAATGATGGCGCCAGGCTTGGGGTCGAGTCCTGGTCATCGGCCCTGCATCCCGAGGACAGGGCGCAAGCCGAGGAGGAATTCCACCGGGCGACCCTGACGGGAGGCTCTTATCTCTCCGAATTCCGTGTTCTGACCAGCGACGGAACAATACGCTGGATCCGGGCGATCGGCGCCATGCACCACGATCTCGACGGCCAGCGATATGTCGTGGGCGTGAACTGGGATGTGTCAGCCGATATCGAACTCAAGACAGGCTTGCTTGCCTCCAAGCGGAATGCAGAACTCAGGAACCGGGAACTTGAAGACGCCCGCGCCCAGATGGAGCGCAATTCGCTGCACGACAGCCTCACTGGGCTGCCCAACCGGCGGTTCCTCGACGACAGGCTTCTGAACGGCCATGCCGGACGGAAAGTGACCGCGCTGCTTCACATCGACCTTGACCGGTTCAAGCAGATCAATGACACGTTGGGTCACGCCGCGGGCGACGCGATGCTCGTCCATGCCGCAAACATTTTGAAGTCGAGCACGCGCGCGGGCGACTTCATCGCCCGGATTGGCGGTGATGAATTTGTCATCGCGACAACTTCCCAGCCCAGCGAAGAGCGGTTGTCTGCCCTTGCCGGCCGCATCATCGTGCAAATGCGTCAGCCGGTTCCCTACGAGAACCACGAGTGCCGGTTTGGCGTCAGCATCGGCATAGCGATTGCCAATCCGGACGAAGACAATTGCGGAAAACGCCTGCTGATCGATGCCGACATTGCACTGTACCGGGCCAAGAGCAGCGGCCGCAATCGCTACGAGTTCTTCACGGCCTCCCTCAAGGCCGAGATCATCCGCAACAAGCGCGTTGCCGATGACATTCTCAACGGCCTCGAGCGGAAGGAATTCCGGCCCTATTTCCAGCCGCAATTCGACGCGAAAACCCTTGATATCGTCGGCGTCGAGGCCCTGGCGCGGTGGGAACACCCGACAGAGGGCATTCTCACGCCCGACGTCTTTCTCAAGACCGCGGGCGAACTCAATGTCGTGCCGCTCATCGACCGCTCCATCCTCGAAGAGACGCTGTGGCAATCCACAAGGTGGAAGGCGGCCGGCCTGTCCATTCCCAAGATGTCGGTCAATGTATCGGCGGGCCGGCTCTACGAGACCGACCTGATCGACAGTCTCGACGGCCTCGACATTGAACGTGGAACTCTATCGTTCGAACTCCTCGAATCGATTTTCCTCGACGACAAGAACGAAACCATCGTCGCCAATATCGACCGCCTCAAGGCGCGCGGCATCGAGATCGAGATCGATGATTTCGGCACCGGATTCGCGTCCATCGTGAGCCTGATCCAGGTCCGCCCGGACCGGTTGAAGATCGACAGGCAACTGATCTTGCCGATCGTCAACTCGGAAAGCCGACGGCGCCTGGTCGCCTCCATTATCGAGATCGGCCAGTCCCTGGGCATCAAGGTGATTGCCGAAGGGGTCGAGACCATGGATCACGCCGTCATTCTTCGCGATCTCGGCTGCGATACGCTTCAGGGCTATGCGCTGGCCCGCCCGATGTCCTCGGAAAACCTGATGGAATTCGTGCGCAGAGAAGACTGGCGTGAGGTCGCGTGAGCGGCTTCACGGGTTGAACCTTCTAATCCAGGAACTTCCAGAATCCCTGCTTCTTGCCGTGACTGGATTTGAGCCCGGCCACGTAGACATCGTGGGATTCGGTATCGCCAAAATCCTCAATGTGGTGCGCAAGAGCCTGGCAATCGCTTAGATGCCGCGCGGCGTGCCTGTAGCGGCTGGATCGCGCATGACCGAGGGTGAAGTCGATCATGGACCGCAACACAAGGGTTGCCGCAAGCGGATGCTTCTCCTGCAACATCTCGGCGGCCGGCGTCAGCAGCCCATAGAGATTGCCGTCGAGCTCGCTCTGCCGGTTGATGACGAGCTGAGCCGCCTTTTCCAGCGCCGGCCAGCGCAGCAGGAAGTCGAGAGCCTGATGGACATCCGAAAACGCAAGGGCGTAGCTGCAGGCTCTTTCCTCCGCTTCCATGTCATCGAAGTCCGGCAGCCGGCGCAGGTAGGCCCGCAGGTGCTCATCGTTCAAGGACTGCTCGAAGCACGACCATCTGTAGGCCTGCGCCTCTTCAGTGCGGTCCAGAGCTTCGAGGGTTTCTGCGCGGGCCTGCTGCCAACCAAACACGGGCCCGAACGTGCCCGGCGCATCAGCGGCGTCGAGCACTTCAAGCGCCTCATCCGCGCGTCCCGCCGCAAGCAGGCGGTTGGCAATCTCCGTGGCGACCCCTGGCGCCCTGAGACTGTTCTCCGATTGCTGAGCGACATAGGCATCAACGTCCCCCATGGCATCGGCGATGTCCTGCAGGGCGATACGAACGGTCAGGTCCCGATAATTGCCGTAGATCTCGTCCTCATACATCGGCCCACTAGGGCCCCAGCCGATGACCTGCCGGTCCTGCGGGGCTGGCGTTTCCTGTGGCTCCCTCGACCACTGCACGAACAGGGTCTTCAACCGTTCCAATCCTTCCTTGCCAAGCGCAGGGGCCATGGCTGTGCTCAGCCCGTCATACTGGCCATACTCGTCATTCTGCATCGCCGTGAACACCTTGTCGGCAAGGACATCGGCATTTATCCTGGCCAGCCTGGCGATCACGCCAGCATCGATGCAGGCCTGGCGGAAACTCTCAATCAAGGCGCCGCTGCCGTCATCAGACCGGGCGAAGATTGAATCTCCCAGTGCAAGGAACTGCCAGATAAGCTCGAAGGCCGCCGACGGATCCTCGGGTGCGAGAGCATCGACAATCGTCGTTCTCTGCGTTTCGAGGTCCTTCCTGAGCGCCTTGACCTTGCGCCAATTGATGAAGGTGCGAGCCCTGGCAATGCTCGCGAGCCGCTTGCGGACGACCAAAGCAACTTCCTTGCTGCCCTGGCTTCCGGCAAGTTCAAGACGCAATCGTCTCTTGCTGGCAGCGCTCCCGGTGCTGATCTCGATGAGAAGCTCCGCCAATCGCGGCGCGCCGAGTGCCTCGAGGTTTTTCGCGTTGAGTGTCTTGCCGGGTGCCATTGAATGTCCGTTGGGCTCCTGTCATTCACATCAGAGCGCTTGTTTCCTGACCCATCCTCATTCCGAATGGCTCGACGAGTCAACGCAAACCCGGCAGCGCCCGATACCCCCGCACACGGACATCCGGTCATTCCCGCGCACCTGCCAGGATTTTCGCCTTTCATCCCCGCCTGCCAAGTCGCCAGCAACTCCATGAAAATTGCATTGATGCGCCGCGCATGATGGGCTAGAAGTCCGCCTGTCAGCTGCTTCGCGGCGGGTTTGATGCACCGGTTCCGGATCATCACCCCTCCCCGCCAGGCGCCACGGATGCACCCGTAGCTCAGCTGGATAGAGTGCTGCCCTCCGAAGGCTCATGTCAAGGGGCTAGCGAAATGAGAGGAGACGAAAAGAGGCTGTAAGAACAAGGATTTGCGAGGCCCTCGTTCTGACCTTTCAACTCGCGAAAAGTTCACGTAAGCACTGCGTAAGCAGTTGCGACACGGCAAGCACCCGTAGCTCAGCTGGATAGAGCGTCGCCCTCCGAAGGCGAAGGCCACAGGTTCGAATCCTGTCGGGTGCGCCAATAAATTCAAACGCTTAGCTGGGCACGGACACGCCTCACGCGACCATTAACTCACCAAGAATTGGCTGGTTACAGCAATTTAATATTTCACGCTGGCCAGAACAGCTGACCTTCTGTTGTCACATTGGCCACATACTGCGTCCTTCGCTAATTGTGACCCCAAGTGTCATCCAAATAGGGCAATGGTCGCTTGGATTGGCCGGGTAAAAAGGGGCGGAAACTGGGTACGGAGTTCGCAGACCGGAGCCTAGCTAACCCGACTTTATCTGTAGATCGATTATGCCGATATCGAACATATCAGTGCGGTCTCACGATTCCGACTGCTTGCAAAGCCCTATACTCGACAGCAGGTCGCGGATTGCGGGAGGCGCTTGGCCCTTTGCGCGATAGTCGATGAATGCCTGGGCGCAATATGGCTCATGTCCGCGCCATCTGTATTTCTTTGCAAGCACAGTCTCGTCTGTCTAAACAGAACTGACAGGCACGGGCCTTAACGGCTGATCTGTCCCGGGCTTGTAATTTTTTAAAATTGATTAATATGTGAGCGATGTCGAATGCACTTCGCATCGCACGTGGCCGCTTCGGGAGGGTGGCGCTGCTGGATATGGATCGGCCCCTGGTGCGGCACGCGCATCCGCATTGCCATGTCCTGTTGAAGGTCGAGGGCGCCGACACGCAGTTTTCGGTGCGCGACAAGCTCGTACCGCTCACGGACGAAAGCGCTGTTCTCATCAACGCCTGGGAACCGCATGCCTATGCGCATGACCCGACGCGGCCGAAGACAGTCATCCTTGCGCTCTATATTGAACCGCAGTGGCTCGGTCATTTCCGGCCGAATTGGACGGCCAGCCACGCGCCCGACTTCTTCGCCTCCAACGTCGGCTCCATCACCCCCGACATCCGTTCGCGCGCCAGCATGCTTGCGGAGGCCATGGTGCAGGAGCCCAACAGTGCCAACATGCACGAGGTTCTTCTCGGCGAACTGATGGTCGCCGTCATCGAACGCTTCGCCGACTGGCGAGCGGTGCCGAATTCGATCCGTGACCTCGCCTCGCGCCACCGTATTGATTTCCGCATCCGAAAGGCTGTCGAGCGCATGAAGGCGGCACCGGGCGAGATCGCCGATCTCGATCTTCTCGCGACCGACGTGGGCCTGTCGCGGGCGCATTTCTTCCGGCTGTTCGAGACCTCGATCGGGGTGACGCCGCGCGTGTTCCTCAACGTGCAGCGGCTGGAACAGGCGGTTGCGGCCGTCGCCGACGGAACGCAGAGCTTCGCGGCAATCGGCGACCAGCTCGGCTTTTCCGTGCCGGCACATTTCTCGCGCTTCTTCCACGATCATGCCGGTTCCTCGCCGAGCATCTTCCGCAATGTAAGCCGCCTCTCGGCCGAGGATTTTGAGACTCCTCGGTAAGGTCTGATACGCGGCGGTATCGCCCGATCGCGCCCCCTTCTTCACTCTTCCCACTACGGCACCCCTTCACCAACGGGTGCGGGAGGAGCGAATGACGAGATTGGAAACGGCGGGAGGCCTGATCGGTCGTACCGTCGAACGGGTCGAGGACGCCGGACTTCTGACCGGCCGCGGCCGCTACATCGACGACCTGCCGGTTCGGCGCGACACCGCGCATCTGGCGATCCTGCGCTCGCCGCACGGCCATGCCGAGATCTCTTCGATCGATACGACTGCCGCCCTTGCGCTGCCCGGCGTCTTCGCCGTGCTCAACGGCGAAGACGTGGCAAGGCTCACCCGCAGCATGACGGTCGGGGTCAAGGCCAATGTCGAATGCTGGCCGATCGCCCGCGACCGGGTGCGCTATGTCGGCGAACCCGTCGCGCTTGTCGTTGCCGAGAACCGCTATGTCGCCGAGGACGCGCTCGATCTGATCGAGGTCGAGTACGAGCGGCTTATCGCCATTGTCGATCCCGAGAATGCGCTCGCCGCAGATGCACCGGTCCTGCATCCCTCGCTCGGCACCAACCTCATCAACGAGCGCAGCTTTCGCTACGGCGACCCGGAAGCAGCGCTTGCGACTGCCGACCACCGCATCTCCATCCGCATCGCCTATCCGCGCAATTCCTGCACGCCGATCGAGACCTACGGCGTCATCGCCGAATACGATCCCGGCGAGGACGCCTATGACGTCACGGCGAATTTCCAGGGACCGTTCTCGATCCATGCCGTGATTTCCCGCGCGATGAACGTGCCCGGCAACCGCATGCGGCTGCGCACGCCGCCCGATTCCGGCGGCTCCTTCGGCATCAAGCAGGGCGTGTTTCCCTATGTCATCCTCGCCGCCGTCGCCGCCCGCGTCGCCGGACGGCCGGTTAAGTGGATCGAGGACCGGCTCGAACACCTGACGGCCTCCGTCTCTGCAACCAATCGCGTCACGACGCTGGAGGCGGCCGTTGCCGCCGACGGCCGCATCACCGCGCTCTGCTGGGATCAACTGGAGGATTGCGGCGCCCACCTGCGTGCACCCGAACCGGCGACGCTCTACCGCATGCACGGCAACATGACCGGCGCCTATGCGATCGAGAACGTCGCCATCCGCAATCGCGTCGTGCTCACCAACAAGACGCCGACGGGGCTCAACCGCGGTTTCGGCGGGCCGCAGGTCTATTTCGCGCTTGAGCGGCTCGTCCACAAGATCGCCGACGAACTCGGCCTTGACCGGCTAGATGTTATCCGCCGCAACCTCGTGCCGGCCGGCGCCTTTCCCTATCGCACGGCGACCGGCGGGCTCCTGGATTCGGGCGATTACCAAACCGCAATCGATCGCGCCTGTGCCGAAGGCGGCTTGGAGGCTCTGAGGCTGCGAAGGGACAGTGCGCGTGCCGAAGGGCGCCTCTACGGCATCGGCTATGCGGCGGTGGTCGAGCCGAGCGTCTCCAACATGGGCTACATCACGACGGTCCTCACGCCGGAGGAACGGACGAAGGCAGGGCCGAAGAACGGCGCCCAGTCCGTCGCGACGGTGGCCATCGATCCGCTCGGCTCCGTCACCGTCAAGGTCGCCTCGGTGCCGCAGGGCCAGGGCCACCGCACCGTTCTGGCGCAGGTGGTCGCCGAGCGGCTCGGGCTGCGGCTGGAGGACGTGCGCGTCAACACCGAACTCGACACGGCGCGCGACGCCTGGTCGATCGCGTCGGGCAATTATGCAAGCCGGTTTGCCGCTGCCGTCGCCGGCGCCGCTTCCCTTGCCGCCGACCGTATCAGGGAGCGTCTTGCAGCAATCGCCGCCGCGCAACTCAATGTCACGGCGGATCGGATAGACTTCAGGGCCGGAAAGCTCTTCGATCGCGACAACCCGGACAATGCCATTTCCTTCGGGCGTGTGGCGGCCGCAAGCCACTGGGCGCCCGGCACCCTGCCGGATGGAACCGGTCAGACGATCCGCGAGACTGTCTTCTGGACGCCGGAGCAACTCGAGGCGCCGACGGCAACCGGCGGGATCAATTCGTCGCTTTGCCATGGCTTCATATTCGACATCTGCGGCGTGGAGATCTACCGGGCGACCGGCCAGGTGCGTATCGACCGCTACGTGACGATGCATGATTGCGGCCGCATCCTGCACCCCGGCATGGTCGACGGCCAGGTGCGCGGCGGCTTCGCCCAGGCCGTCGGCGCCGCACTCTACGAGGAATATGCCTATGGCAGCGACGGCAGTTTCCTGACCGGCACGCTCGCCGACTACCTGATCCCGACCGTGATGGAGACGCCGGAGCCGCTGATCCTCCATCACGAAACGCCATCGCCCTTCACGCCGCTTGGCGCCAAGGGCGTCGGCGAGGGCAATTGCATGTCGACGCCGGTCTGCATCGCCAACGCCGTCGCCGATGCGCTCGGCGTCGAGGACATCCGGCTGCCGCTGTTGCCGAGCCGGGTCAGCGAATGGCTCTATGCCGAGGAGCGACCGTCGTCGAAGCCGCAGGACGTGGCCCCGGTCGCCACCGGCGCCTCCGGCGAACGGATGCTGACGGGCGCGGGCTCGGCCGATGTCGTCGCTACCCGCGACTCCGTCTGGACGATGCTGCTCGACCCGAACACGCTGAAAGCCATCATTCCCGGCGCGCACGAGGTCCGAAAGGTCTCCGACACGCATTTCCGCGCCGAGGTCACGCTCGGCATCGGTCCGGTCAAGGGCCGATACCGCGCCGACATCCGCCTGTCCGACATGATCGCGCCGGAAGCGGTCACGCTCTCGGGCGGCACGGAGGGCGCGCTCGGGTCCGGCCGCGGCACGGGCCGTGTGACGCTGACCGAAACGGCGACCGGCACCCGCATCGACTATCGCTACGAGGCAGCGATCGGCGGAAAGGTCGCCTCGGTCGGCGGCCGCCTTCTCGACGGCGCAGCGCGCGTGGTGATCGGACAATTCTTCCAGGCGCTCGCCCGTCATGCCGGCGGCTCCGCGCCTCCCAGCGGCGCCGCCGGCCTCATCCAGCGGCTTTCGAACCTCTTCAGGGGGCGCGGATGAAGCCCGCATCCTTCGACTTCATCTGTCCGGACACGCTGGACGAAGCTCTTTCAGCCCTCTCCGAAGCAGGCGGGGACGGGCGCATCATCGCCGGCGGGCAGTCGCTGGTGCCAATGCTCAACATGCGCCTGGCCCGCCCCGGCGTGCTCATCGACATCATGCGGCTTGAAGCGCTGCGCCGGATCGAGACGTCCGGCGACGGGATCACCGTCGGCGCGGCCGTGCGCCAGGCGGAACTGGAAGCCTGGCCGAACCTCTTGCGCGACCTGCCTCTGCTGACCGCGGCCTTCCCCTGGATCGGTCATGTGCAGACGCGGGCGCGGGGCACGGTCTGTGGCTCGGTCGCCCATGCAGACCCGAGCGCCGAGCTGCCGCTGTCTCTCGTGACACTCGGCGGCGCCGTCAGCCTGCGCAGCCGCAAGCAGAAGCGCAAGGTCACGGCGGACGACTTCTTCATCGGCATGATGGCGACCGATCTCGCCGAGGGCGAGATGATCGAAGCGGTGCATTTCCCGAAGGCCCGGCCCGGCAGCGGCTATGCCTTCCGCGAGGTCGGCCGCCGGCATGGCGATTTCGCCATCGTCGCCTGCGCTGCCGTGGCCGACGACAAGGGATTGCGGCTCGGCATTGCCGGGGTCGATGACCGGCCGCGTGTGTTCGCGCTGCCGGCGCTCGACGACGACCAGTTCGAGGATGCGCTGAACGACATCGCCTGGTCACTGAACGCCCGGGAAGACATTCACGCAAGCGCCCGCTACCGGCGCGAACTGGTCCGCAATCTTGGCCGCGAGACCCTCAAGGAGGCAAGCCGATGCCGCGCATGAACGCTGCTCAGAGGCATGGGGTCGATTTCACGCTGAACGGCCGGAGAGTCCGCGCAGAGGCCGAAAACCGGATGCTGCTCTCGGATCTGCTGCGCCACGAGATCGGGCTGACCGGCACCCATGTCGGCTGCGAGCACGGCGTCTGCGGGGCATGCACCGTGCAGATCGACGGAAAGCCGGCACGCGCCTGCCTGACGCTTGCCCAGCAGGTGCGCGGCAGCGACGTGCGGACCGTCGAAGCGCTGGCTCCCGTTCCGGCCGAGCTCTCGCCGCTTCAGGCGGCCTTTCGCCGCCATCACGGCCTGCAGTGCGGCTTCTGCACGCCCGGCATCCTGATGTCGCTCGACGCCCTATTGCGCGAGCAGCCGGATGCGGGCCGGGAAGACATTCGCGAGCACCTCTCCGGCCATCTCTGCCGGTGCACGGGCTACGCGACCATCGTCGAGGCGGCGCTCGCCGCCGCGGAGGAACAACGGAAGGAGGAGACAACCAATGCTTGATCTTGGAACGAGCTTCCTCGCGAGCGTCGAACGCGACCCGGACGCGCTCGCGATCGTCGACGGGGAGATGCGACTGACCTATCGCCAATGGTACGACAAGGTTTCGGCGCTTGCCGCTGCGCTCGACGAGACCGGCCTGAAGCGCGGAGACCATGTGCTCACCGCCATGCAGAACCGCTGGGAAAACGCGACGCTGCATTGGGCCTGCCAATTTCTCGGCCTGGTCATCACGCCGCTCAACTGGCGGGCAAAGGCCGACGAAATCGACTTCGGCATCGAGGATGCCGGCACGAAGGCCGTGTTCTACGATGCGTCGACGGAAGAGGCCGTGCACCTGTCGCGCCTCGCGCAGCACTTGCCGCAATTCTCGGCAGAAGCGCTGGCCGACATCATGAACGGCAGAGCCCCCGATGCGGCGCCTGTCGCGGACGCCGTGGACTGGTCGCTGATGCTCTACACGTCCGGCACGACGTCGAAGCCGAAGGGTGTGCCGCGCCGTCACCTGGCCGAACGCGCCGGTGCCGTCGCCCATGTCGCCCAGAACCTCTACCGGCATGGCGAGCGTACACTCGGCGTCATGCCGCTCTATCACACGATGGGCGTGCGCTCCCTGATCGCATCCTCGCTGATCGGCGGCACCTTCGTCTGCCTGCCGCGCTTCGACGCGGCAAAGGCGCTTGACCTGATCGAACAGGAAAAGATCACCAATCTTTATCTGGTGCCGACGCTTTACCACGACCTCTTGCATCACGAGGCGTTTTCGCCCGAGCGCGTCGCCTCCGTCAGCAAGCTCGGTTACGCCGGCGCCTCGATGACGGACGGACTGCTGAAGCGGCTGGAGCAGACCTTCCGGCCCGAGCTCTTCGTCAACCACTATGGTTCGTCGGAAATCTACACCTTCACGATCGAGCAGACGGCAGCCGCGAAACCCGGCTCCGCCGGCCGCGCCGGCATCAACCAGACGATCCGGGTCGTCAAGCTGGGCAGCCGCGATCCGGACGGGCGGGCGGCCGTCGGCGAGGAAGGCGAAATCATCGCGCTGATGAAGAGCGACGAGGCCTTCGAGGGTTACTGGAACCGGCCTGACGCGAATGCCAAGGCGCTTCACGGCGGCTGGTACTTCACCGGTGACACCGGCTTCTTCGATTCGGACGGTGATCTCTTCGTAACCGGCCGCGCCGACGACATGATCATCACCGGCGGCGAGAACGTGTCGCCGGTCGAGGTGGAAAGCTGCCTGTCGCTGCACGACGGCGTTGCCGAAGTCGCGGTCGTCGGCCTCCCCGACGAGCGCTGGGGCAAGATCGTTGTCGCCTTCATCAAACGGCGCGGCGATGTCACGGCCGAGGATCTCGACCGCCATTGCCGGGATTCCGGTCTCGCCAATTTCCGCCGCCCACGCCGCTTCGTCTTCGTCGATGAAATCCCGAAATCTCCCGTCGGCAAGCTGCTGCGCCGCCTTCTGGTAGCCGGCGACTACTCCGAGGAACGCATCCCCGAAAATCAGTGAGCGGCACTCCGCCGCCAGACCAACGAAAGGACATTCCATGGCCGAACACGCCACATTCCAGGACCCGCGCCTGGCCGAACTCAACGGCTTCACCGTCACGATAGATACGGCCCGACAGCGCGCCGACATCACGCTCGACCATCCGCCTTACAACGTGGTCTCGATGCTGGCCCGCGACCAGTTGCGCCTCGTCTTCGAGGCGCTCGACGAGGACGAGCGCGTCCGCATCATCGTCGTTGCGGGCAAGGGCGAGCACTTCTCGTCCGGCGGCAACATCAAGGGCTTCCTCGAGGCGAGCCCGGAGCATGTCTCGCACCTCGCCTGGAACATCGCGGCGCCGGCCCGCTGCTCCAAGCCGGTCATCGCCGCCAACCGCGGCTATTGCTTCGGCGTCGGCTTCGAACTGTCGCTTGCCTGCGACTTCCGTATCGCCACCGACACCACGCGCTACGCGCTGCCTGAGCAGAAGCTCGGCCAGATCCCGGGCTCCGGCGGCTCGGCCCGCCTGCAGAAGATGGTCGGCGTCACCCGCACCAAGAACATTGTAATGCGCTCGAAGCGGATCACCGGACAGGAAGCCTACGACTGGGGAATCGCGTCGGAGATCGTTGCGGATGCCGATCTGGAAAAGGCTATCGACGCGCTTGTCGAGGAACTGATCGGCTTCTCTCCACTGGCCCAGCGCACGGCGAAGAAGCTCCTGAACGACACGGACGACGCGCTGCTGTCGACGGCCATCGAGCTCGAGGGCCATTGCTACAGCCGGCTTCGGACATCGGAGGATTTCCGCGAAGGCGTGCTCGCCTTCCACGAAAAGCGCGCGCCGTCCTTCGTCGGGCGCTGACATAACGGCCGGGCGGACCCCGGCTTCATTTCCACGAGGAGGGAGCGGCCTCGGATCCGCTTCGGGAGGACTGAGAATGGATACGACCCAGCAGAAAACACAGGAAAGACGCCTTGTCGAACGGGGACCCGGCTTTGCGTCGGGTCTCAGAGACCTGCCGAAACATCTCGGCATCAAGACGATGAGCGCCGGGCTCGTCGCCGCCATCTTCGGCTGCTCCGGTCCGGCCCTGATCGTCATCGGGGCCGCCGAGGCGGGCCATCTCAGCAACGGGCAGACCGTCGCCTGGCTCTTTGCGATCTATGTGCTCGGTGGGCTCATCAGCCTGGCTCTCGCGCTCTACTACAAGCAGCCGATCAACGGCGCCTATTCGATCCCCGGCGCTGCCCTTGTCGCCGGCTCGCTTGCGACCATTCCGTTCAACGAGGCCGTCGGCGGCTTCATCATGGCGGGCCTGCTGGTTCTGCTGCTCGGCGTGAGCGGGCTCATCGGCAAGGTGATGCGCTGGCTGCCGATGCCGATCGTCATGGCGATGATTGCCGGTGCGCTGATTCGGTTCGCTATCGGCACGGTGACGGCGCTCAACTCGGCGCCGCTGATTGCCGGTGCGGCAATCCTCGCCTTCTTTGTCTCGATGCGGTTGACCAAATCCATTCCGCCGGTCCTGGCGGCCCTTGTCGCAGGCCTGCTCGTTGCACTTGCGACGGGTGCGGTCGGCGGCGGCGCGGCCAACATTGCCTTCGCCGTGCCCGAATTCACGATGCCGGTATTTTCCGTCGATGCCTTCTTTGCAATTGCCATCCCGCTCGCCCTTCTGGTGATCGGCGCCGAGAACGCGCAGGCGACCGGCGTGCTCATGGCCGAGGACTACAGGCCACCGGTCAATGCGATGACGATCATTTCCGGCATCGGCGGTGTCGCGGCCGGTTTCCTCGGCGGCCACAATGCCAATATTGCAGGCCCGATGACGGCGATCTGCTCGTCCGAGCAGGCGGGCGAGAACAAGGAGGGGCGTTATGCCGCGACCGTCGTCAACGGGGTGCTCTTCGCCGCCTTCGGCCTCCTCGCCGGCGCTGCAGTTCCGATCGTGCTCAGCCTGCCGTCCGCTCTCATCGGCACCGTCGCCGGCCTCGCCATGATCGGCGTGCTGCTGTCGGCCTTCCAGAACGCCTTCGGCAAGTCGCTCGGCAACCAGACGGGCGCCTTCGTGGCGCTCGCCGTCGCCATGTCGAACATCTCGTTGCTAGGCATCAGCGCACCCTTCTGGGCCCTCCTCGCTGGCGTCATCGTCTCGGCTCTGGTCGAGGCCGGGGCGTTCGGTGAAAAGCAGGCAGCGTGATTGCAGGTGTCGCATACTCCCCCGGGGCATTTGCTTTCGCCCCGGGGGAGAGTGTCCAAGGTCTTGAACGGAATCGAACCACAGAAGCCTCAAACGATGATCTTAGTTATTGAAAAGTCTCACTTGTGGGCGGGGAGTTGGACAAGGAGAATCTTCGACGTGCCCCCACGGATGGTTTCTTTATGACGATTGACTGGACAAATCCAATCAACGGGACGCTTGGCCTTCCCTTGCTGGTTTACGATGATAAAATGAGCCTGCGGTGGTGGAAGGACTATCGTCACACTGAACTGAACCGGTCGCGATGCCGCGCCACATACGCAGGATGCGGCCATAGCCGGACATCCGCAGGCAAATGGATCCGATCCATCTGCTTGGCGAACAATGTCCGCAACTCCGACGGCACCTTATTGTGTGAAACGAGGATCCGGTAATCATCAGTTAGCGAGATGAGATGTCTGTCGAAGAGCCAATGCACTGTCGCTGAAAGTGCGATGCCATTCTGCAATACGTCCGGACCGCCGTGGGCTACCGACCATATGTGGGCTGCCTGTGCTTCAGACTTTCCGCCACCATTGACAATCCGCAACCCGGTTATCGCGCAGCGGCTGTCATAAGCATCGCAAACCTTACGCCGGAAGCTAGCCTCCCGTATCTTGCGGTTCATCAAGATCTGTTCGATGCGACGTTCCTGTTCAATTTGTGGGAGATCGAGAAGCTCCTGAGTGGGACCGTCAACATGCTTCGGGTCGAGTTCCAGCCGGATTGCGTTTTCGGCCGCCAGAGTCTCAGAAAGCCCCGCTCGCACGATGGCCGCGAAATCGGACTCGGGAATAGCGCGAATGGATTTCCCCTGGAGGAAGGCGCCAACGCGTGCTGGGTCTGTGACAGACAGCAAGGACGTTTCCCAATAGCGGCCGTCACGGACAAAGGGTACCGGTTCGTCAAACTCCCGATATTCCGCCATGACTGCATAGGCGTGACCGGGATTGATAGGATCATCCTCCATAGCCACGACCTTTGCACTTGCTACATACGCCCTGCGACCGCCGTTCCGCTGCGGCTCCCTATAAATGATCCGATCACCAACCAATGTTTCAGCGATAGCTCGGTATTGCTTCGGGAAATGGTATCGGAACGCGATTTCGTCCTTGTAACCAGAATCCCGCTTTGTATCGAAAATGCCTTTCAAGAGAAACCCCTGCTCTCGCCGTCAAGGCGACCGTAGAACGCACTTTGCTTATGATCAACACGCCTTCGAACGAACTTCGCCCTCGGTCAGGATCGCTTTCGCTAAGTAGCGCAGCGAGGATCGAGCCACTCTCGTCTGCCGCATGAATTAAATTGATGAATTCAGAGCTTTCTCAAGATGTAGGGTGAAGATCTTCGGGCTTTCCGATCGCCGACGACACTTCCCTCGAACCATTCGCCCTCCTGGGCAAGGTCTGGTACTAGGAGTTCGTTAGCGGTGATGCCTCGCACATGTCGAAAAACTTACCTGCTTCTCAGAACAACTCCAGCAGCTTTTCGAATTCTTTGACCTGCGACAGGATCGCGGCACGAAGCCTGTGCCGGCCATCCTCGATATCCATATTGACCTCGCCCGCCCGTTCAAGCGGAAGCTGTTCAAGGCCAGCTCCGAACGCAAGCCGAGCCGACGCGCATGACATCCGAAACATCGAGCGTGCCTACCTCCACATCCATCTCCTCACGGGAGGTGCCAAGGGGTCATACTTAATCTGGTCAGACCAGGATTGCGACTGGATATAGCGGGACGACTTCGGTCTCCGGATCTGTCTCCCGCAGCTGGATCTACTTCGGAGGTGTAAATCTTCGACAGATCCCTCGTCAGACCAGACTGCGGAATCCGACACGGATGCAACAATGGATCAGCGCATGCTCGGATAATATGCCGTCAGGGCAATCGTCAATCGTGGCGAGAGCCATTCCATTTCTTGATGACAAAGTAGCAGGATGAAAGCGCTAAATACCGACCGAACCGTACATATTCCTGCTCCGAGAAGCCAACAGGCCGATGGACGCCTGGGCTAACTAGCATGTAATTGCCAGACAGCGATTTTTCCTCTCCCCTCTCTATGAACTGGCTGCCCGTGAGAAACGCAAGCGCAGCACCAAATCGGTCGGCCTGATCGCCCATTGCACCGATTTCGACAGCCACAGATTTGACAAGGGTCTCCAGGGCGATACGAGCATTGGCAAGGCAATTGTTGAGCTCAGAGCTTCGGAACGCATTTGCAGAAGCCTCCAGGCGATCCAAAATTTCCTGGGCTGCGGGTATTCCTGACCTGCGGATTTCCAGGGAAAGCTCGTCGTCGAAGGGCCTGACTCCTTCGAGTTGCGGCTCGACGGGAGAAAAGTGCTTTTGCGACCTGCCGTAGTCATCCAGCAGGATGGCAAATCCATCGAGCTCGAGGCACATGGTCAGGTCTTCCCAGCGTTCATCGAAGAGATAGCGAGGGGAGACGTTGTTTCGCCAGGACGCGTTGGTTCGAACAAGCTCCTGCAAGAGGTCGCCTACGCGTTTCGCAGGGGCCGCCAGTAGGTGATCCCGAACTGTTATGATCCACGGCTGGTGCTCCCACGTGCCCTGATCGTCTTGCGTGGCGATCGTGTGCTTCTCCAAGAGCAACCTTGCGTCTGTTCGATTCAACTCTTCAAGCAGTTGGCAAAGCGAGAGCTTGCTGCGGTTCGATATTTCCATGAAACACCCTCGTATCTGGACGGCACACGCGTAGTGTATGGACCATGAACTGGAATACAGAGGCGGGCAATGGCAATGTTCTTAAGACGAATTACGCGACACGCTGGCGAGATCGCGTTCCTTGGCCTGACGCTCACACTGGTCACCGCAACCGGATGGGCAGTCTACAAAAACGTCTTGGCCTCGGGCTGGGACTCAAACTCTGCCGCCTGGGCGCAGGCGTCGGGCTCTGTATTGGCAATCGCGGCGGCGGCATGGATTGCAAGGGGAGATGCGCGACGCAACAGGCGCTGGCGGCGCGATCAAGGCGAGGAAGCTGCCTGGCATGCTCGCTTCATAATCGCGCAAGCGCAATACGATGCGCAAATCACTGCCTTCGAACTGTCGCACAACGACGAGCTGGTAGATGGAGACAGGATCAGGTCGTGGCGCCAGCGAGCATTGACGTCGTCCATGGCCCTCCAGACTATGCTCACGAAAGTAGACCACATACATCCCTTTGTTATTACGACGCTTTGCAATTCCAAGGTTCTTGTCGACAGTATGGAACAGGACTTGGTACGCTTCGGCGAGGCAATGAGCCGGTTCGAGGTCCCGCAAGCCGCGCTTGCCTCGGATATAGTAGGGTGCCAACAGAACTTGCGAGACTTGCTCGATCAATATGACAACAGATCCGCGGGCCTTGGGCTAGCCTGTCAAACGGCATTGAATATTGACCCCTTGTCGGCGTCCAATTTTGACCCCCCACATTTTGCGGATCAGCACTTGGCCTGCCCGGCGCTGGCCGGGGTTGCAGAGGGTAGGCCAAGTGCGGG